>OCLR01001150.1_pt1 | contig 1346 bp, 1 predicted proteins | sample 1496001 | NCBI WGS metagenome assembly OCLR01 (sample SAMN04168690, study PRJEB22393) | synthetic metagenome | isolation source: purchased from BEI Resources HM-276D | reverse complement strand
CGTACTATCTGTACTGTCTGCGGCTTCGTCGCCTTGTCCTGATTTTTGTTAATCCACTATACCCAAACACAGTCAAACAAATTTATATGCCCCATCCCTTCCGAATAATTTGAAAACACAGCCGCCAAAAACAAAAATGCCGTCTGAAAACCTTTCAGACGGCATTTCCAACTTGATTTCAGGCAGAAAGTCAGAACGCGATATAGCTGTTCGGGTTAACCGGTTTGCCGTTTTGACGCACCTCGAAATGAAGCTGCGTTCTGGAAGCATCGGTATTGCCCATCAAAGCAACCTGCTGACCGCGTTTGACCTGCTGCCCCTCGCCGACCAGCAATTTTTGGTTGTGCCCGTATGCGGTCAGGAAAGAAGAATTATGCTGGATGATGACCAAGTTTCCGTATCCCCTCAAACCTGAACCGGCATAAACCACTTTGCCGTCAGCCGCCGCCAAAACGGGCTGTCCCGCATTACCGGCAATATCGACACCCTTGTTGTTGCCGCCGAAATCGGCAACCACTTTACCTTGCGTCGGACGCTGCCAAACAATGCCGCCGACCGAACGCGTGCCGGAAGGCGAAGCGGCAGGAGATTGCGGGGCGGGCGCGGGAACCGCTTTATTTTCCGCAGCGGGCGCGGCAGGTTGCGGCGCGGACTGCACAGGCGGTTGCGCGGCGGGTTTCACAGGGGTTTGCACGGCAGCCGGTACGGCGGGCCTGCTTTCTACGGCTGCGGTTTTCGGTGCGGCATATCCTGCCGGTTTGACTTTAACAATCTGACCGATGCTCAACGTATTGTCGGTCATGCCGTTCCACGCACGGAAATCGTCTTGAGAGATATGGTAGCGTTTGGAAATGTTGTACACCGTGTCGCCGCGCACAATAGTATGCGTCGCCGCGTTGATGTCGACGGGTGCGTAAGAAGGAACGTATGTACCCGAAACGGCAGGTGCAGACGGCGGAACATAAGCAGGAGGCGTATAAACCGGCGCGCTTTGCACCGGCGGCACATAAGGCGCATCGCCGGCAGGAGCCGGGCTGTACGGCGTTGCTCCATAGGGGTTGTTGTAAACTGCCGAAGACGGCGCGTCCTGCATACCTGAATTGCCTGCAATGACAGGAGCAGGCTGTTGGGTGGCGCAACCGCCCAACAGAGCGGCAACGGCGGTACAAGCTGCCAAAAGTGTCGTTTGTTTCAACATAAGATAACCTTCATGTTCCGATATATAGCCTGAATGCGGTATATCATAATAAAAATGCGCGTTCTTCTCAAGCGCAAAGCCCGACGGTATAGTGGATTAACAAAAATCAGGACAAGGCGACGAAGCCGCAGACAGTACAAATAGTACG
>OCLR01001093.1_pt1 | contig 1929 bp, 2 predicted proteins | sample 1496001 | NCBI WGS metagenome assembly OCLR01 (sample SAMN04168690, study PRJEB22393) | synthetic metagenome | isolation source: purchased from BEI Resources HM-276D | reverse complement strand
GCGAAAAGGTGTTCGTGTTCGGGGAGTTGATGCGGGTGGTCGCAACGAGGTCACCCACAGGTGACCTCGTCATCATCGCCACAGATTTCAGTGCTCGGAAGACCTGGAGGCTCTACAAACAGCGCTGGTCGATTGAGTGCACCTTCAGCAGTTTCAAAAAGCGAGGCTTTGACTTAGAGCGAACCGGAATGACGGAAAGGAGCCGTCTACAGCGACTCTTCGGACTGGTGACATTGGCTTGGATGTTCTGTTTGCGCCTGGGGGTCTGGCTGAGCCAGACCTGGCCCATCCCCGTTCTGAAGCATGGTCGGAGAGCGGTCAGTCTGGTGCGGCACGGTGCTCAGCATCTCGTGGATGCCCTACGGTGGAAACCCCAACAGTTCATGGCGATCCTGGAGGTGTTCATCCAGGCTTTTTGCCCGCCAGGAGCGGCTGAAAGTGAAGTTGTCACCTACTGAGGTCACGGTCAACTTCGACGACCCCAGCACCTATCACCTGTAATTCTCAGGTTCTCGAAGTTCGCTTTGAAGCGCCAGCTCTTGTCACGTTTTCTGCATGTTGGCATGGACGTTTATAAGACTCATTCATGGCATGACAATACATAGGTTCTTTACTTTGACAAGCGAAATGCAGAACAGGCCCCCAACTTAGAGCTGGGGGCCTGTTCTGTAAATGTAATGGTTGAGAGTGGGATTGATCCAGTTTTGTATCGGTGCAGTTAAGCCTTCAGCATAGGAGGCAACCCCATGACGACCAGAAAGATTTACACCGCAGAATTCAAACGTCAGGCCATTGACCTGGCAGCACGTGAGGATGTTGGCCCCATCCGGGCCGCCCGCGACCTTGGTATCAGCACTTCAGTGCTCTACCGTTGGCGACTCCAAGCTCAAGAAGCAGGACAAGCAGCCTTTCCCGGTCAGGGTCGTTCGACCCTGACGCCACAAGAACAGGAAATCCAACGACTCCGCAAAGAGAACGAAATTTTGCGACAGGAACGTGAAATCCTGAAAAAAGCAGCGGCCTTCTTGCCCAGAGCAGGCCCCAAAGCGGTTTGGAGCCTTGGGCGCTTCTTTGCCAAAGAAAATCTCTGAGGTTCGCGTTTATCGCCGCCCATCTCGACGAATTTCGTCTCGACATCATGTGTCGGATTCTGCAAGTGACCCCGAGTGGCTTCAGAAACTGGCGAAGAAGGCCGTACTCAACGAGGAAAACCCACGATGAACGCCTCAAGCTCCTCATTGAGGACATTGATCATCAGCACAAAGGGCGCTATGGAGCGCCCCGGATTCAGAAGCAGCTCGCGGCCGATGGTCACCAGCACAGTGTGCGTCGAATTGCTCGATTGATGCGTGACCTTGGCCTGTACGGCAAAACGCGTCGCAAGTTCGTTAAAACCACCGATAGCAAGCATGCCCTACCCGTTGCCCCCAACCTGCTGGATAGGAATTTCACTCCTGAGGCACCAAATACTGTCTGGGCCAGCGATATCACCTATATCCCAACCAAAGAAGGCTGGTTATACCTGGCCGTGACGATGGACTTGTTCGCCAGGACGATTGCGGGCTGGTCGATGGAGAACACCATGACGGCTCAACTGCCGCTGAATGCCCTGAATATGGCGGTGAGCAGGCGGAAACCGTCTGCCGGACTCATTCATCACAGCGACCGAGGCAGTCAATACGCTAGCCAGGCCTTTCAAAACGCTCTGAGGGAGAACGAAATGCTGTGCAGCATGAGTAATAAGTGGGGTTGACCCGCTTTTACAATGGTTCGTGCAGTTTTAGGCGGCTTTAAGTCCGAAATCCAGCGGACTGAACGGCGAATTCGCTCATTCTTCAAAGCGAGCCGAGAGGTCCAGATTGGATAAAATGACCTGGGCCAGCAGGGCGTTATACGCCCTGCGTTTCATGTCTTCGAGACTGAACACCA
>OCLR01001060.1_pt1 | contig 2199 bp, 2 predicted proteins | sample 1496001 | NCBI WGS metagenome assembly OCLR01 (sample SAMN04168690, study PRJEB22393) | synthetic metagenome | isolation source: purchased from BEI Resources HM-276D | reverse complement strand
GGAATGGCTGTGCCGCGCGGACCGAACGCGGAATCGAGCAATCCTGTTGTGCCCTCATTGATGTCCAGCACCGGCAGGCCTTGACGGTCGATGTCCGTCAGACCCTGACCGGGTCTGAGGCTCCAACTCGTCTGGAACAGGCCGCCGATCAGCTGGATGACGTGCTGCTCGATCTCCGGACTGTTCAACAGCTTGATCTGGCTGCTGTCGTTGCCGACGGGAATTACGCGAAGGAACCCATCGTGGAGACCGTGACGGGTCACGGTCTCCCGTTTATCTCCAGATTGCCTCGCAACGCCAACCTCAACGACCTCTACACCGGTGAGCATCCCAGACGACGGGGGCGAAAGAAGAAGTTCGACGGTAAGGTGGACTTCAGTGACCTGCAGCGCTTCGACCTCGTCTCTGCAAGGCCGACTGAGCGGGTGTGGACGCAGGTGGTCTGGAGCGTGCAGTGGGCGCGGGAAGTGCGCGCAGTCGTCATTCAGCAGATTGGTAAAAAGGGTCAGGTCACCGGCTACGCGGTGCTGTTCAGCACCGCTGTGACCATGCCGGCTCATGAGGTCATGGCGCTGTATCGAAGCCGCTTTGAGATCGAACTGATCTTCCGGGATGCCAAACAGTTCCTGGGGGGCCAGGATGTGCAACTGCGGTCACAGCAGGGCATCGAGGCGCATTGGAACGTGGTGCTGCTGACCCTGAATCTTTGCCGACTGGAGGCCCTGCGAGCGGCAGGTGGCGGGCAGGATCTGGTGTTCAGTCTCGAAGACATGAAACGCAGGGCGTATAACGCCCTGCTGGCCCAGGTCATTTTATCCAATCTGGACCTCTCGGCTCGCTTTGAAGAATGAGCGAATTCGCCGTTCAGTCCGCTGGATTTCGGACTTAAAGCCGCCTAAAACTGCACGAACCATTGTTTGACCTGTCCTGATCCCTATTCTTTGTTTGTTCAAGCAGCTTTTCACTCCTAGAAGCCATCCAGAAAAATACCCTTTCAAGCCGCCAAATAGCGCCTGAGAGGGTATTTCTCTGCATTCACTTCGAGTTTGACCAAAAACAACACATTCAAGTCGCTGTCTACTTCCATAGGCACTGTTGAAACTGCGGCCAAGCGCAAAGTGAGGCCTTTCACGAGCTACGGGGTAGATGTGGGGGGTCATTTTCGTTTTGCGGGCCTCACCCGGCCCAGTCAAGCGCGGCAGAGAGCCAAGTTCCTAAAGCCCACAGAAGCCCGCAGAAGGCAGCAGCGGGGCAGGCGCTACTTCACCGTGACGATGACGAAATCCAGGGAGATGTTCGGCCCTTCCACACCAGGGGCGTGGGCAGCCACGGTGATCAGCAGCGACTTCCCTTGCACGTCGACCCGCCTGAGTTCGTAGGCATAGACGCAGGGCGCAGCACTCGACTTCGGCCCCGCCAGCACCTGCTGCCGCCCGTCTGCCCCGGTCAACACCAGCGAGAATTCTGCTGGAGCGCCGAAGCCATCCATGATACTTGGGTCCGGGCAATACGCGCCGCTCCCTTTGCTCACGTTGAGTTTGAGGGTGGCTGTCTTGACCCACAGCTTCACGGGATACTTGACGCTTTGTCCGGCCCGCGACACCTGACTGGACTTCGCCGCGAAAACGGGCCGGGATTCGCGCTGCCTGCTGAAGCCGGAAGGGGCCAGCAGGGGCCAGAACCGATCAAGCAGCATGTTCGGGGCAGGGGACCGCGCTTTGCCTGTCGCGCCTTCCAGATCATGCTGTGAGCTGACGTTCCAATCCTCACCGCCCCCCATGGTGAGCACTTTCAGGCGCTGGTCATCCAGCGCCCGCCCGCCGTTCTCCCCGTCGAAGGCCACCAGCACCCGTTGGCCGTCAGGCGAGAAGTAGACGTGTTTGACCTGCTCATCACTCACCACCATCGCACGCTGAGCACTGCTGCTCAGGACAGAGGCAAGGGCCAGCAGCCAGAGAACATGCCAGGTCATAGCACCATTCTAGGAGGGCGGTGCGGCAACCTATGACTCATGAAACAGGAAGCCAACCCCAGGCGCTTAGGGCTTTGGCAGCCCCCTGAACAGGGATCGTTCAGGATCGACCCAAAAAATGCCGACCCCGCCTGAAACCGGTCTCAGTAGGTGACAACTTCAGTTTGCCCTCGTCCCAGACGGCAAAAACCAACAGTCGGCCCCATCAAGCTTGATGGGGCCGACTG
>OCLR01001046.1_pt1 | contig 2399 bp, 2 predicted proteins | sample 1496001 | NCBI WGS metagenome assembly OCLR01 (sample SAMN04168690, study PRJEB22393) | synthetic metagenome | isolation source: purchased from BEI Resources HM-276D | reverse complement strand
ATCGGGAATGACTGAAACTCAAAAAACTAGATTCCCACTTTCGTGGGAATGACGGAATGTAGGTTCGTGGGAATGACGGGATGCAGGTTTCCGTATGGATGGATTCGTCATTCCCGCGCAGGCGGGAATCTAGACATTCAATGCTAAGGCAATTTATCGGGAATGACTGAAACTCAAAAAACTAGATTCCCACTTTCGTGGGAATGACGGGATATAGGTTTCCATGCGGACGCGTTCGGATTCACGACTGCGCGGAAATGACGGGATTTTGGTGTATTCCCTAAAAAAATAAAAAAACATTTGCAACTTTGTTAAAAATAAAGGCTGTGTTTTAACGATGTGTTGATATTTAATTTTAGAAAGGTAGCTATTTAATAGTTACCTTTTCTTATTTAAAAATAGCTTTCTCAAATTCCATGAACGCCTCAATACGATATGCAGATGCTCTATCGAAATTAAGTTTCAACATTTTGTTTATTAAACATTTTATTTTAGCCATTTTTCAATATACCCCCAAATATACCCCCAATTTGCACAAGTCAAAATTTTAGGCAGGGGTTTTGTTGCTCCCATGATACGCGGGCGGATGCCGGCTTTTCGCGGGGGAAATACAAGGGGTCTCGGTTCGGGTGTCAAAATCCCTGTTTCGTGTTAGTCATGTGGGGGGGAAGAGGGGGTTAGAATGAAGTAAAGCTGTTGCCCTCTCCCCGCAATAGTTCCATTAGGCGCGGATGAATGAATAGTTTGTCCCTGCCGATGACGATTTCTTGCAGCACACCTATGTCTGAAAGCTCTTTCAGGTACTTAGAGGCCGTCTGCCGTTTGGCTATCCCTGCCGCTTCTAGGTTGGCAATGCGTGTATATGGCTGCTCAAACAGAAGATTTACCAGTTCGTGCGTGTAGATTCCTTGTGCGTGTGTCCGTATGTGTTGCCGTGTCTGCTCGAACAGGCGGCGTATCGCATCTATTTTCGATACCGTCCAATCGGCGGTGTCAGCTACGCCGTCTAAGATGTAGATTATCCAGCTTTCCCAGTCCTGCCGTTCGGTTACGCCTAAAAGCAGGCGGTAATAGTCCGCCCTGTTTTCGATGATGTAGCGGCTCAAATACAAAATAGGCAAATCCAAAAGCCCTTTTTCAATCAATAGCAGGCTGTTCAATATGCGCCCCGTCCGCCCGTTGCCGTCCGTAAACGGATGGATGGCTTCAAATTGGTAATGTGCCGCCGCCATGATGATAAGCGGGTCTAAATCGCCGCTTTCGTGAATAAACCGCTCCCAATTTGCCAGCTTGCCGCGTATGGTTTCTTCTCCTTCGGGCGGGGTATAGACAACATTTCCGCTGTTGCCTCCTTTTAGGGCTGTGCCGCCTGTTTTGCGGATGGCCATTTCGTAGGGGTGCTTGATGGCGTTGCAGACCATGATGGCGGTTTGTGTGCATAAAGGGCGGCTCGTCAGTGATTCATAGCCTGCAAACAGGGCGGTGCGGTATTGCAGGGCTTCTTTCGTGGCAGGGTCTTGCCGTTCCGTATCCATTTGCAGGGATTGAAACAGCTTGTCCGTGGTGGTTACGATGTTTTCAATTTCCGAACTTGCACGGGCTTCCATAACAGGAAGGGTGTTAATCAGCATGGCTTGATTCGGTATCAATTCTGCCGCCTGCTTTAAACGGGCAAGGGATGCACGGGCGGCTATACAACGTTTCAGGATGGTTTTGCTTTCAATATCCTGTTTTGGCGGCAGGGGTGGTAAATCGTTATAGGGAATATTGGGTTTCCAGTTGCTCATATTTAAAATTTCGGAAAATTTAAAGATGTTTCCAGTATATGTTTACGCCGTGTATATATCAAGGATATATGTTTAAAAATTTGGCTTTTGTAAGTATATGGGAGGTAAAACCGCCCGCAAAAGTCAATTTGCATGGGGTTAATTCAAAATCCGCCCGCCCTTCATCTGCCCGCTTCCCTAAAAAAACCGTATATATATAACTGTCCGCATTCTATCGCTCCGGCGACGATACCCATATTTCCAAGTTTGTGTATCAAAATTGTATATCGGGCATAGACTATTTCGGCGAGGACGAAGATATAGATTTCCACGATTGAATACATGGAAGCCAAGTACGTCTATCAACACTATATTAAAACACAGCCTTTTTTTTTGAGGTTTCGGGTAACTTTTAAACCGTCATTCCTACGAAAACAGAAAATCAAAAACAGAAATCTCAAATCCCGTCATTCCCGCGCAGGCGGGAATCTAGACATTCAATGCTAAGGCAATTTATCGGAAATGACTGAAACTCAAAAAACTGGATTCCCACTTTCGTGGGAATGACGGAATGTAGGTTCGTGGGAATGACGTGGTGCAGGTTTCCGTATGGATGGATTCGTCATTCCCGCG
>OCLR01001043.1_pt1 | contig 2517 bp, 3 predicted proteins | sample 1496001 | NCBI WGS metagenome assembly OCLR01 (sample SAMN04168690, study PRJEB22393) | synthetic metagenome | isolation source: purchased from BEI Resources HM-276D | reverse complement strand
GTTTCTGTTTTTTCCGATAAATTCCTAAAACTTAAAATTTCATCATTCCCACAAGGACAGAAAACCAAAAACAGAAACCTAAAATTTCATCATTCCCTCAAAAACAGAAAACCCAAAACAGAAACCTAAAATTCGTCATTCCCGCAAAAGCGGGAATCTAGTTCGTTGAGTTTCAGTTATTTAGAATAAATTTTGAAACTTTAATCCCGTCATTCCCACGAAAGTGGGAATCCAGAACGCAAAATCTAAAGAAACCGTTTTACCCGATAAGTTTCCGTACCGACAAGGCTGGATTCCCGCCTGCGCGGGAATGACGAAGCTATCCTTTTGGTCGAAGGTCAAAAATCAGCCGTTACCGAGTATTACCTGAATCACGGCGAATGGCCCGGCAACAACACTTCTGCCGGCGTGGCAACCTCCTCTGAAATCAAAGGCAAATATGTTAAAAGCGTTGAAGTCAAAAACGGCGTCGTTACCGCCCAAATGGCTTCAAGCAACGTAAACAACGAAATCAAAGGCAAAAAACTCTCCCTGTGGGCCAAGCGTCAAAACGGTTCGGTAAAATGGTTCTGCGGACAGCCGGTTACGCGCGACAAAGCCAAAGACGACGCCGTCACCGCCGCCACCGGCAAGGGCACCGCCAACATCAACACCAAGCACCTGCCGTCAACAGCACCGACAAGAAAATCGACACCAAACTAGAGAAACCGTTTTACCCGATAAGTTTCCGTACCGACAGACCTGGATTCCCGCCTGCGCGGGAATGACGGCGGAGCGGTTTCTGTTTTTTCTGATAAATTCCTAAAACTTAAAATTTCATCATTCCCTCAAAAACAGAAAACCAAAAACAGCAACCTAAAATTCGTCATTCCCACGAAAGTGGGAATCTAGAATCCCGGACTTTCAGATAATCTTTGAATATTGCTGTTGTTCTAAGGTCTAGATTCCCGCCTGCGCGGGAATGACGAAGCCATTCTTTTGGCTGAAGGTCAAAAATCAGCCGTCACAGAGTATTACCTGAATCACGGCGAATGGCCCGGCAACAACAGTTCTGCCGGCGTGGCAACCTCCGCCAACATCAAAGGCAAATATGTTGAGAAAGTTGAAGTCAAAAACGGCGTCGTTACCGCCACAATGCTTTCAAGCGGCGTAAACAAAGAAATCCAAGGCAAAAAACTCTCCCTGTGGGCCAAGCGTCAAGACGGTTCGGTAAAATGGTTCTGCGGACAGCCGGTTACGCGCACCGACGCCAAAGCCGGCACCGACGAAGTCACCGCCGCCACACCCGACACCGACAAAATCAACACCAAGCACCTGCCGTCAACAGCACCGACAAGAAAATCGACACCAAACTAGAGAAACCTTTTTACCCGATAAGTTTCCGTACCGACGAGGCTGGATTCCCGCCTGCGCGGGAATGACGGCGGAGCGGTTTCTGTTTTTTCGATAAATTCCTAAAACTTAAAATTTCATCATTCCCACAAAAACAGCAACCTAAAATTCGTCATTCCCACGAAAGTGGGAATCTAGTTCGTTGAATTTCAGTTATTTAGAATAAATTTTGAAACTTTAATCCCGTCATTCCCGCGAAAGCGGGAATCCAGAACGCAAAATCTCAAGAAACTGTTTTCCCGATAAGTTTCCGTGCCGACAGACCTAGATTCCCGCCTGCGCGGGAATGACGAAGCCATTCTTTTGGCTGAAGGTCAAAAATCAGCCGTCACAGAGTATTACCTGAATCACGGCGAATGGCCCGGCAACAACAGTTCTGCCGGCGTGGCAACCTCCGCCGACATCAAAGGCAAATATGTTAAAAGCGTTGAAGTCAAAAACGGCGTCGTTACCGCCCAAATGGCTTCAAGCAACGTAAACAACGAAATCAAAGGCAAAAAACTCTCCCTGTGGGCCAAGCGTCAAGCCGGTTCGGTAAAATGGTTCTGCGGACTGCCGGTTACGCGCGCCGACAACGCCAAAGACGACGCCGTTACCGCCGCCGCCACCGGCACCGACAAAATCGACACCAAGCACCTGCCGTCAACCTGCCGCGATGATTCATCTGTCGTTTGCATAGAAACACCACCTACGGCTTTCTATAAAAATACCTAAACCGTCATTCCCACGAACCTACATCCCGTCATTCCCACGAAAGTGGGAATCCAGGACGAAAAATCTCAAGAAACCTTTTTACCCGATAAGTTTCCGTGCCGACAGACCTGGATTCCCGCCTGCGCGGGAATGACGAAGCTATCCATACGGAAACCTGCACCGCGTCATTCCCGCGAAAGTGGGAATCCAGAACGTAAAATCTCAAGAAACCGTTTTCCCGATAAGTTTCCGTACCAACAAGGCTGGATTCCCGCCTGCGCGGGAATGACGAAGCCATCCGCACGGAAACCTGCCGCGATGATTCAACTGCCGGTTGCACAGGAACACCACGCGCCGATTTCAATCACTTTCCAAGAAAACGGAAATTTTTAAAAATTAAATTTAAAATTTCCCACCCAACCCACCCTATGC
>OCLR01000972.1_pt1 | contig 4071 bp, 4 predicted proteins | sample 1496001 | NCBI WGS metagenome assembly OCLR01 (sample SAMN04168690, study PRJEB22393) | synthetic metagenome | isolation source: purchased from BEI Resources HM-276D | reverse complement strand
AGGCATTTCAGGGGCTTGGCAGGGTGATTTGGAGCGGGCGAAGGGAATCGAACCCTTTAAAATAGGGTTTTGAAGCGTTCCTATACATTCTAATGCCACTGCCTTCGATTTTTAGGCGTCTTACTCCGTAGCTCTTCGTGGCATTGATTTCGACACATTTTCGACAGGTCCTGCATGAGGATTGCATTTTTATCCTGGTTGCTTTATGATCACCTTATGCCAAGACTAGGAGCAGCTCCAGTCACAAATGGCCTCTACAGTCGTCTAGTCTCCTGTTTACGTTTGTGTTGCCCTTTAGGCTCGGCTCGGGCTCGATGCCTAAAGGGCTTCACAAATAGTAAATCCCCGCTCCCCGCTCCCTCGATCTTTTACTCATCCCCTCTGCTCTGGGTCTACCGTTTTTCTCTACTGGGACTATCACGCCTTTGCGTCCTTCTCCCTTCCATTGTACCTTCTATGCGCTGTGCTACGAGCTTTATGGTGAGTCTTGTTCGCACCAATGTACATTTATTGCTGTTGGCTATCGACTGGGTTCCAATATACGATGGAACCATAGATTTCTCGGCAGATGAGATATGAAGAAGAGACCTTTAGAAGATCTTTTTTTTGCGATGTACAGAGGGAAGCAGAGTTTCGAACACTTTGCCAATTGCTCTGTCGAAGGTTTATATGAGCCGGTGATGGTGAATGGACGACTCGTATATAAAACCGATAAGGATCTGCGTGCGTATCATCGGTTTCTAAATAAATTCTTGTTTGAAAGGCTTCCTGTTGTTGATGATGTTGTGTTTTCTTATCGTAAAGGTGTTAACGCCGTAGATGCTGTCGAAAAGCATGCAGGTAGTAAGTTTTATTTTCAAACTGATTTAAGGGATTTCTTCAGTAGTCTAACTAAGTCTGATGTTAGAAGAACTCTGGAATGGGCGAAAGATGTTTGTGTTATTTCAGACTTAGATGTTTGGGTTGAGAGAATTCTGAAGTTGGTTACTATTGGTGATTCTTTGCCGATGGGGTTTTCGACTTCCCCTGCAATTAGCAATGCATGCTTATACTCTCTGGATGGGATATTAAAGACGCATTGTTTAAGTAATGGTGTTATATATACTCGTTATGCAGATGATCTGATTTTTTCCTCGTCGAACAAGCAGGCGCTTGATCCTTTGTTTGGGGTCGTGTGTCGTACCCTCCAATCTGAGTTTTCAGGGCGGATGGGAATAAATTCACAGAAGACAAAGTACCTAAGAAAGGGGGGGAAAATTAAGCTGCTGGGGCTTAATGTTCTTCCTAATGGAAGAGTTACTGTGGATATGCGGCATAAAAAAGAAATAGAGGTTCGTCTTTTTTATTACGTAAAAGACAGAGCTAGGTTTTTGAAGATCATGGGCGAGGTGGATGATGAAAAAGCTATTAAGAAATTCTCTGGTTTAATAAACTACGTAAATACTGTTGATCCGGCTTATCTTGATAAGCTTCGCAAGAAGTATGGCTTAACGATTGTTGATATGTTTATTCATAAATCACCGAAGCTCTAGGTATGAATTTTCAGATAGTAATAAATAATATCCAACATATTGGTTACGCTGAGCTTGATGTTGATTTAAATGCTAGTGGAATTATCTGTATAGTCGGGAAGAATGGAGTAGGAAAGACTACTCTAATTAAGGCTATTTTAAATTTAAAGTCTGCCGACACATTTTCTAGAACCGCCTCGCCTGGTATTTTTAAGGCTAATAGCTCAATGCGCTGTACCTATGGAGAGAACTCATATGAATTCTCTTTTGATTCAGATATAAATGATCTAAATAGCCGATCCCCTATTCCTGAAGAGTTAAAGTCTGTCATAGACGTTGAGTTACCTATGCCCTTTGGGCAGCGATTTAATAACTATCAAAATATTATGAGCGCGGATATGGATATAAGAACCGCGTTGATATTGGGTGAGTACGAGGTACCCGTAGAGCTGATTAGCTTCTTAAGTGATATTTATAAGACCAATAAATTTAATGGATTGGTAGAGGTCTCTGCAAAGGGGGGAAGTTACTATTGTATCCCTTTAGATGATGATCGATATGTTCGCGAAGATCACCTCAGTTCTGGAGAATTTTTTTTAATTAGTTTGTATAGGAAGATTAAGGGGCGTAGTAAGTTTATTGTCATTGATGAAATTGATATTTCTCTAGATGCTGCGGCGCAGGCCCATTTAATTGGCTGGCTGCGGCGCTTTTGTACAACGGAACAGGTAAAGGTTGTTTTTACTACCCACTCGCTAGCATTGATGAGGACATTAAAAGACGGTGAGTTGTTCTATATGGAAGAAAGTGAAGGGAAAGTTAGTGTAATTCCTTCGTCATATAATTATATTAAAAGTGTTTTGTTTGGGTTTAAAGGGTGGGATAGATATATTCTGACAGAGGATGCGATGTTGAAGTCTTTGTTGGAGTATGTTTTGGCTAACTATTGTTCTGGTCTTTTTTTTTCTTATCAGATTATCCATGTCGGTGGCGGGAGTAATGTGGTTGATCTGATGCGCCAAAATTCCACCGAAGGGTTTTTCTCGACGCCCGAAAATGTCATTTCGGTGCTAGATGGGGACCAAGCGGAGTATCGGTATGCTAGACGGCCCAATGTTTATTGCATTCCATTCTTGAGCGTTGAGAAAGCAATTTTTGCAGAGTACAAGGCCGGAAGATTTTTGCCGGAATTGGCGCCTGATCCTCGATTTGATACGCCCAAGAATTTTTGTTCGGCAATAGGTCGCGACCGACATGCAACTGAAGCGGATATAATTAAGTATCTTTGTGATAGTTATCCAACGGAAGTGCGTAGATTTGCGCAAACCCTTAGTGACTTCCTTAGTTGATGGCATATATTCTCGGGGCAGCATGTGTTTGTCGCAGCAATCGAACCCAATTTTCTACTTACGCCTAGAATGCGGAACTAATTTCTCAGTGCTGACCTGTGAGAGGTGATTGAGGGGTAAGGCGGGAGTCATCGCAATTCTCATGTTTTCTCGGAGTTTTTGGGGGGGGGCTTGACCAAGGAAGTTAAGGACAATCGTCGTCTATGAGATTACCGTATCCTTGTCAGCTTCATTTCTTGCCTTCCATCCGTAGGGCATACCATCGCAATGCTACTTTTCTAGTGATCGCTATCCCGCGTTTTGATTGGACAAGTTTCGATTGGCTTCGTCATAGTCGGGGCTAGTTTGGCCGACTTCTGGGGCGATGGAACCGCTTGCAATCCATAATGCGTAATTAGGGAAAATTTTTACTAGGACGTCGATTTCTTCCGTGCTCACGCGAATCGCGCCTTTGCTGACGCTTTTCCATCTCTCGTAATCGCCCCCGTGAAGGCTGACCTTTTTGGGGCCGATTTTCTTGATTAATAGTCTTGCTCTATCGGCTGACGTGCTCATATAGAAATTTATTCCGGGGAAATAGTTGCCCTGACGTGGCTTTGGGGAAATAATTTCTCCAGGGTAATTATTTCTCTAGCTGCGTATGGCTAATGCCACGAATAGTGACGGAATGAGCATGGAACTGGAAGAGCTTAGCCCCAGTGCCCTGATAGGGCCGCAACAGGATGTGGAGTCCATCGAACGGTGGGCGGAGCGCAACGGCATCAGCTACGGCACCGCTCGCGCCTGGGTTTACCGGGGTGTGCTGCCGTCGGTGAAGCTGGGGAAGCTGCGCATGGTGAATAGCGCGCTGCTGCGTACCTGGCTGTTGGAACAGGAATGGAGTGCCTGATATGCGCTACCTCGTAGAGATTTGCACCTTCCACGGCCCGACACGGCAACGTCGCTGGCATCGCGTCCATCAGGGCGGTTCCCGCGTGGAATGCCAACGCTGGGTCGAAGAGTTGGTGGCTGTCTTCCCGACTGAAGAAGAAGCTCGCCGCTCCTTCGGCCTGACCCGCGAACGCGCTCGGCAGGTGTACCGCATCCGTGGGGTGAGGGCATGAACCATGGCCGCCAGTCCCTACTACCTACGCCAAACCCACGCCCCGGACTGCGCCTGCTCTGTGTGCTGGTCCGCAAGGCAGGCCATCCCATTGCACAGCCCGTCGCCG
>OCLR01000896.1_pt1 | contig 6136 bp, 10 predicted proteins | sample 1496001 | NCBI WGS metagenome assembly OCLR01 (sample SAMN04168690, study PRJEB22393) | synthetic metagenome | isolation source: purchased from BEI Resources HM-276D | reverse complement strand
CAGCCCTCGCCCCCATTCCCGAGTTGAAGGAGCCAGCTCATGGCTGACGTGTTGAACGTGACCACACTTGTGAAGGCAGGCGAGGACCAGACCCGTTTCCGGTCGGTCGGCGTCGCTTTCCCCTCCCGGCCGGGGCAGAACTACCTCTTCAAGATCCGGCTCGACGCCAACCCGATCAATGGCGAGCTGATCGTGTTCGTCCCCGGCTCGGCGGATCAGGCTGCGCGGGCGGCACCGCCTCGGCTGCCTGACATGGCGGCGGCACCGATGCGCGTCACGACGCCGGTCACGGGCAGCGACAACCGCACGCGCTTCCGTCCGCTCGGCATGGCGTTCCCGGCCGCGCCGGGGAAGAACTACATCTTCAAGGCCTATCTCGACGCCGTGCCGGTCAATGGCGAGCTGGTCCTCTTCCCGGCCGACACGGGTGACGACGGATGATGCTGCAGGACACGGAAGAGGGCCTGCGGCTTCTGTTCCGCGCCCTGCCGGCCGGGGCACAGACCGCGCTGATCTGGAGCGCGGTCCTTCTCTATTATTCATGCCTGCTTCATGCGGCCGACATCCTGGCGGGCCGTTTCCGAGACCGCTTCCTCCTTCGGCGGTTGCAGTCCGGGCCTGCGCGCCTTCACCCGCAAGAGCGAAGGCTGCGGCGCATGGTGATGAACGACGCGGCGGCCGCTCGGCGGCTGATGGAATACGAGCTCTCGCGGGGCGCGCCCGGATTGGCCGCAGCGGCCGAATGGGCTGCGGATCGACTGGAGCGGGAAAGAAAATGATGACCTACCTCGAGAGCGCAGAGGGCGAGATCATCACGAAGGAAAGAGCCCTCCGTGAGCTGAAGGTGCACGGCGTGCCAGTGCCAGAAGGCGTCGCCGAGTTTCTGCGGGACTGCGGCGATCGGGAGGTCTACGATGCGGGTGACGTCCTTCGCTGGCTCGGCTACTGACGTGCCTCGCAGAATTGCATTCTGGGCGCTGCCTGTCGCCGGCATCGCCCTGCCCCTCCTCTGCACTCTGCTTCCGCGCCCATGGCTGCCGATCTCGGGTGATCTCTCCAGCGCTGCCGTGCTCGGGAGCTTTGCGCTCGATGCCCTTGCGCTCGTAAGCGCCGCTACCCTTGCTCGGCGTCTGTGGCGGCTTCGGGGCACGTCCAGTGAAGCGCGTTCTCCTTCTCCAAATTTACCTGCACGGCTACGGCGGCGGCCGCCTGCCCCGCTGGTTACGCCGCCGGATCTGCCTGGGGCTGGACCACCTCATTGCGGCGGGGGGAGCCGCCGCAAGGCGGCGCATTCATTTGCCGGTAGGGTCTAGAGAAGCAGCACGCGGGGTAGCGGGTTGGCGCCGCCTTGGCGGGCCCATGCTGGAACGCCACCTGCAGATCCAGTCCCAGCACCCGGCCAACCGCCTCTAGCCTCGCTTGACTGATGACGCCGTCATGCTTCTATCATGGTGGATCTGATAGAATGACGGGCGTCGCTCCATGACGACAAGCCGGGTGAGGGATTTAGCGGACCAGCAGGTCGAGAAGAGCTTGCTGCGGTTGAGGGCATCCATCGAGGCATGGGCAAAAGAGCGGGAAATTTCCGACTATTGCTCGGTGCAAAACTATCTCGACAGGCCAGGAGCCGAGCCGCTCGATTTACCGGTGCTTGCCGTCATATCATTCGATGGCGAGCTCTCCGCGTCAATGAATGGCTACGGGGATGAAGAGCTGGCGATCAGTCTTCAAGATTTGCTAGCCGATCACGGGTGCTGGCTGGAGCAGGACAAGAGCTCCACGGCTCTGGTCTTCCCCGACGAGGACAGCGATTACGCCGCATACACGTCATATTTTCACTGGCAATGGGTGTGCGGGCTCGTCGAGCCGGATACTGCGGATGTATACGAAGAGCTCTATCGCCACTTCGCTCACCGTCCTGATGACCTCTATCGGTTAGAGTGGCGGGAATACGAGACGCTCCTCGCGAGGATCTTCCAGTCGCAGGGCTTCGACGTCGAGCTTGGTCCTGGGCGCGGTGATGAGGGCGTGGATATTCGCCTCATTCAGCGTGATCCGATTGGCGACATCGTCACCCTTGTTCAAGCCAAGAAATACGGCGCCGGCAACAAGATCGACCAAACCCAGGTCGCAGCCCTATATGGTATTCAGCAATCAGAGGACGCAAACTTTTCCATGTTCGTGACAACCTCCGCGTATGCGCCGGTCGCGAAGAGGTTTTCCGCCCGAGAGAAAGTCCAGGGCAGGCTGGCATTGAAGGATTCGAGCCACGTTGCTGAATGGTGCCGAACTGCGACTGATGGCATTATCCGCGACAAGTCCACCTTGGTGACGCCGCAGCATGTTCAGGGCTTGATGTCCGGAATAGGCGAACGGGCCGATCGACGACTATTGAGAACGACATACGGCTACAACTCGACCCACAACAGCTTCGCCCTGGTCGTGAAGGAGAGCAACCACGCAGCTCTCCTTATGCCCCTGCCGCGGCGCACCATTAGCGATGACGGTCACGGTCAGCGCGGCCTCGAGGTTCCAAGCTTCGATTTCTCCCTCCCGCACTTCAACGGAGACAATGTTTTCCGCGTCCGCAAAGAGCAGCGTGACGGAGAAATTTTTTATTGGGGTAATGACCGACTATATTGCGCCTGGAACGGCGAGCCATGCCATTTCGATTATTACGACTGAGGCCACCGCGCGGGTGCTTTTGAAGCTCGGATATCATGGAGGAAACCCAGCCGAGGAGTTCCCCCATGGACCGGCTGATTCAGACCTGCTTCGCGATCTTTGTGCTATGAACCATGATCTTTGCGTCAGTAATGGCGCTGTTCGTGGCAGCATACTTCGCCTTGTCACTCGTGGCCGCTGAGGCCGCCGTTCCGAAGACGGTGATGATCAACGCGACCTTTCTCAAGGCGCGCCGCACGGGGACCAGCCTACGGTCGAAAAAGGGGGGCCAGGCGACCAAAGAGGCCGTCTGATTGGCCGAACCAAGGGCGGCATGAACAGTGACCGCTCTGGCGGCGACACTGACGCTCTCCGCCCGCCACTTGGCGAGCGTCGCGACACTGATCCCTTCCTCCTTGGCCAACTGGCCCAGGGGCATGTTGTTCGGCGGCAGCATCTTCGTGAGAACCGCCGCCTTTCGTTCCGGTGGATAAGCCAAACCCTTCGTCCTGTCCCGCCCGCCTCAGGATACACTTCCAGATTCAGAACCGGTGACAACTGCCCTGACAGAGGGGGATCAGCAACGATCCGCGGCTGCGCAGCGCAGCATTGTAGGCGGACCAGTTCGTCGTGCGGTAACGGGCGGGCTTGGGCTTGCTCATGCCAACCGTCTAACCGCATGGATTCGTGATGTGAATCCTTTGCAGATCGAGTTCTGCAACAATGCCGCAACAAGCCAAAAAAAAAGTTGGGATCCTAGCGGCCTGAGCCGCTAGGTCTGTCTATTAGCGGGCCTTCCGCTTTCGAGTCTTCTTCGATCTCCGATATGACAGCCAAGCGATCCAGACTGACATAACACGGGTAGCGAACTCGAGAACGTCGAGAACAGACGGCACATCTATCATTCCTTCACACCTTTCAGCAGTGCGTGTCGGAGACAGATGTCCGATCTCATCGTTTTCGATATGTCATGGCATAGGCCACCGACACGGGTTCGCGTCTAAATCAACCCAATTGTCGGTAACCGGTCGGTTATGCTAGCCTACTCATAATGAAGCTAGAATTGCCTAGGGCACATCAAGCATAGGAGACTCGCGCTGAGATTTCAAGAGTGCGGCTGCAGCTCGTTCTGGATTACAGCCAGACCAGACCAGATCAGGACCTTCACGGCGAGTAGCCTGTGTACCGGGGCACGGTTGTGAAACAGCGCGTTGCGCGGGTCATGCCGCCGATCTGAACTTCGTGGCGGCTTCGGTTTCAAGGGCCGTCTGCTCGGCCCGGATCTGATCTGGCGTTCGGTGCCGGTGCCGTTCGCGCAGCCAGCTGGCGTTGTGAAGGGCCGCGACTTGGTCCAGGACCAGACACGCCGCATTGCCCGCCTGCACGGCTTGCTCTGCCGCATCCATCCGGGTCTCGAACGCGTGCTCGATCTCACGTCGAAGGGGCCGCTGGCGCTTGTGGCCCGCCATGTCGCCCCGACCGAGATCCGGCGCGCCGGCAGGGCAAGGATTGTCGCCCATCTGAAGAAAACTCCGCACTTGCGAGGCATTGAGGAGCTGGCAGACCGTGCGCTGACAGCGGCGCGGCACCAGCGGCTCGCCGTGCCGGGCGAAACTGCAACCGCGGAGCTGATCAGGGAACTCGCCGCAGAGGCTATCGACGTGCGGATGAAGATCGCGCGGATCGATCACGACCTCGAGGCCCTGCTTGCAGCTCACCCTGACGGCGCCCTCATCCGCTCGCTGCCGGGGATGGGGGCGCTCCTCGCGGCAGAACTCATCGCGACGATCGGCGATGTCCGCCGCTTCGCATCAGCCGACGCCATGGCGTCGGCGGCGGGCCTTGCGCCGGTCCAGCGCCAGTCGGGCAAACGCCAAGACCGCAGGATGGTGTAACCGTTGCTATGTGCACACGACTCGTGTACACATAGGTTGGTGGAGCCCTTAGAGCGGATTTGAGCGAGTCCGCTGTCGCTGCACAGAATGAGAAATTAACCAATCATAAAATATGAAAGTGGGTAGAAAATGGACCATCATCATTACCGACCGCACGAGAGGCAGAAATGGAAGTTGAGTTTGACGAAGTTAAGCGTCAGCAAAACATCGATAAGCACGGGATCGATCTACTTTACGGAGCGTTGATCTTTGATGGGCTCACTGTCGAGGCGCCCGATACCCGCAACGATTATGGCGAAGACAGAATTGTAGCCATCGGGTTCGTAGATGATCTGTGCATAGTTACGGTTTACGTTCAACGAGGTAGCGTTATCCGCCTCATTTCCACTCGGAAGGGAGGAAGACGTGACAGAAGGAAGTATGAAGAGGCTATCAGTAGACGAGGTGCGGGCGCTTAAGAATGCTGGCAAGCTCCACCTCAGCCCAGATGCCACGGAAGAGAACCTTCCGGAGGAATTTTGGGCTAACGCCGAGGTTGTGGAGCATGAATCTCGGAAGTCGGTTCACTTGCGCTTGGATCCGGAAGTCTTCCGCTTCTTCAAGGAGGAAGGCGATGGGAAGGGGCACATCAAGAAAATGCAGGACGTGCTCGCGTCCTATGTGCGAACTATGAAGGCATCTGGCAGAGCGAATCCGTAGTGTTAGACTGTGGATTGACGTCTTGCCGATGCTCATGTCTGCCGTAGAGCACCTCTGCTCTAGCGGCACGCTATACTGAGTGGAGACGGGTGAGATGGGCAAGACTTCTGATGACCAAAGGGTGCCGGCAGCGAACTCCGCGGCTCCACCGCAGATCAGTCCTTTGACGCGAGCTGTCCGCATTGGTCTGGGTTCTCTGATTTTGGCTGTCGGAACCTCCCTTCTATGGGGCGGGTTCGTTGCAGAAGCGGGAGCTCCGATGCTCCTAGGCCTGATGGCGTCGCTGCTCGGTGTGGCCGTGACCACAGGCCCACATCGCGTGCGTCCTGGGACGGCTGGGGGCGACGCACCGCCCGTCAGCCTAGACCAGTATTACGCAAGAGTAGGTGTTGGAATCGGCGCCTTTCGTGCGCGCATGAGGGGATGGGACTAGCGCGCCTCCTCCCCCTGGCGCACTTGACCGGTGAAGACGTGGCCGCCTATTCGGACTGGCGGAGCATCACGGGCTTCTGTCTCCCTCTCTAGCCAAGTCGGAATGAGGTTCTTCTGGTAGCCAGTTTCTACCAGATGGCTCATGCCGGCCGGCGAGTAATAGTGCGTGGCTCCTTCGGTGAAGTCGGGAACAAGCCCAGCCATCACGAGATCGGCGACATAGGCGGCGCGCTCATAAGCCGCGTCGCCGGGATTGTATTTCGACACCAGCGCGTTCCCGGATCCATCCGCGTTCCAAGCGGAGAACTGGCGTGGCTGCAGGCTGACGTCTGCCACATTGTCGGGAAACCTGACGTCTTCCGCACGGTTACGGATTACCAGCGCGACTGCGGCCATGCCGACATTGCCCTGATCGGCGGCCTCGCCGAGGATGGTGCGCACCATGA
>OCLR01000883.1_pt1 | contig 6410 bp, 9 predicted proteins | sample 1496001 | NCBI WGS metagenome assembly OCLR01 (sample SAMN04168690, study PRJEB22393) | synthetic metagenome | isolation source: purchased from BEI Resources HM-276D | reverse complement strand
ACTAGATTCCCGCTTTTGCGGGAATGACGGGATTTTAGGTTTTTGGTTTGTTTTCGCGGCAATGATGGGATTTTAGGTTTTTGGTTTGTTTTCACGGCAATGATGGGATTTTAAATTGCAGGTATTTACCGGGAAAAACGGCAAGCCCTCCGCCGTCATTCCCGCGCAGGCGGGAATCTAGAAATGAAAAACCACGGTGTTATCGGCAATGACTGAAACCGGAGAAATGACGGAATCGAAGCGTGTGGAAATGTGTCGGAAATTGCTGAAGCTGGATAAACTAGATTCCCGCTTTTGCGGGAATGACGGTATTTTAGATTTTTGTTTTCGTGTGAATGGATGGGTCAAAAGCCGTCCGAACCCAAAAAAACGTCGCTTTCAGACGGCATCAAAAACCGCAGGCACGATGCCTGCGGTTTGCTGTTTGCGCTTCAGGGGAGCAGGGGGATTGCGTCCAAGCCGTGTGTTTCCTCCAGTCCGAACATAATGTTCATATTTTGGACTGCCTGACCCGCCGCGCCTTTGACGAGGTTGTCGATGACGGAAAGGACGACCCACACATCGGATTGCGCCGCCTGTTGGATGCTGATGCGGCAGAGGTTTGCGCCGCGCACGCTGCGGGTTTCGGGGGCGGAACCGGTCGGCAGGATGTCCACGAACGGGCTGTCGCGGTAGTAGTCGCGCAGGACGGTTTCGGGGTCGCTGCCGTCTGAAAGGTGGAGGTAAACGGTGGCGTGCATACCGCGTATCATTGGCGCGAGGTGCGGCGTGAACACGAATCCTTCGGCGATGCCGTCCTGAAGCCCGGCGATGGTCTGCCTGATTTCGGGCAGGTGGCGGTGTCCGGCTATGCCGTAGGCTTTGAAGTTGTCGCCGGCTTCGCACAACAGCGAACCGACATTGCCTTTCCTGCCCGCGCCGGACACACCGGATTTGCAGTCGGCAATCAGCGGCATACCGGGCTTCAGACGGCATTGCCGCAACAGCGGCACGAGCGGTAGGGATACGCAGGTCGGGTAGCAGCCGGGGTTGGCGACGAGGCGCGCCTGTGCGACGGCTTCGCGGTTGAGTTCGCTCAATCCGTACACGGCTTGGGAAACGAGGTCGGGGGCGGCGTGGGTCATGCCGTACCAGTGTTCCCAGGTCGGAATGTCCCGTATGCGGAAGTCGGCGGAAAGGTCGATGACGCGCACGCCCTGTTCAATCAGGCGCGGCGCGTCTTTCATGGCGATGCCGTTGGGCGTGGCGAAGAAGACGATGTCGCATTGTTCCAAACCTGCCTCGTCGGGCGTTTGGAAGGCGAGGCCGTACACGCCGCGCAAACTCGGAAAGTAATCGGCAACTGCGGTTCCCGCTTCGCTGCGGCTGGTTACGGCGGCGACTTCGACATCGGGATGGGCGGCAAGCAGGCGCAGCAGTTCCACGCCGGTGTAGCCCGTCGCGCCGACAATGCCGACTTTGATTTTTTTACTCATGGTTTTTCCTTTGTGTGGTTGGCGGGTATGCCGTCCGAACGCTGTCCGACGGGGTTTTGATTGGCGGCGGAAGGACGGTACACAAAGCGTTTGAAAAGCGTGTCTAATTTAATGGCATCCGCCTCTGTTTTTAAAACCTAGCCCTGCCGTCCGGAATAAACATAACCGTAGGCGCGAAAGCCGGCAGGATATTTCGGTGCCTGCCCCAAACCCAAACCGTATGCGGCGAAAGCGGTGGTCGTGGAGAAGGAAAGCAGGAGGAGGACGAGGGTTTTCATAAGGTTCCAAACCGAACGGGGCGATGAAGCCCGATTATAGCAAAAGGTCGTCTGAAAACCGTTTTCAGACGACCTTTTATTTAATTACAATAAAAATGTTAACAACAAAAAACAAACCGCTTTTTTCCGTTTGGAGACAAATTTTTAACTAAAATTGTCAACAATTCCTTGACGCACACACAAAAAAAAACTTTAATATTTGTAAATATATGTAACATTATAAATTTTAAATATTTTCTGAGTAAGGGGAAGTAATGAGCATCCATCTCGACTTCGGCATTAGTCCTAAAACGTTCCGACAGACTTATCTGTATCAAAAGCCCAAGCTCTTTAAAGGAGCGGTTCGGAATCTCGAATCCGCATCTTGGAAAGATATCAACGAGATATACCAACGAGCAGACCCAACCGCACCGCTGTTTCATCTGCGTAAAAAAGGCGCAATCGTTCCTAAAGAAGAATACGTCGAAAGTTTCGACGATTTGGGCAAAACTCGCTACCGTTTTATTAAATCCGTTATCTACGAACATATGAAGAATGGTGCGTCGTTAGTCTATAACCATATTAACAACGAGCCGTTTTCAGACCATATCGCCCGTCAAGTCGCCCGCTTTGCCGGCGCACATACTATTGTTAGTGGATATCTTGCTTTTGGCAGCGACGAATCTTATAAAAACCATTGGGACCCCCGCGATGTGTATGCCATCCAGCTTTTCGGCAAGAAACGTTGGCAACTTACTGCCCCTGATTTCCCTATGCCATTGTATATGCAACAGACTAAAGATACTGATATTTCCATTCCTGAACATATCGATATGGATATTATCCTTGAAGCAGGTGATGTCCTCTACATCCCACGCGGTTGGTGGCACAGACCTATCCCGCTCGGCTGTGAAACCTTCCACTTCGCTGTCGGTACCTTTCCACCCAACGGCTATAATTACCTCGAGTGGCTAATGAAGAAATTTCCCACCATAGAAAGTCTGCGCCACAGTTTCTCAGACTGGGAGCAAGATAGGACGCGTATCAACGATACTGCCGCACAAATTGCTGCCATGATTGCCGACCCCGTCAATTATGAAGCCTTCAGTGAAGACTTTCTCGGCAAAGAACGTACCGATACCGCTTTTCATCTCGAACAGTTCGCGAATCCCAACGCTACTCCGCTTTCAGACGACGTCAGGTTGAGATTAAATGCCAATAATTTGGATACGTTGGAAAAGGGATATTTGATTGGGAATGGGATGAAGATAAGCGTAGATGAGTTGGGGAAAAAAGTGTTAGAACACATCGGTAAGAATGAACCGTTATTGTTGAAAAATCTACTGGTTAACTTCAATCAGGGAAAATATGAAGAAGTTAGGAAGTTGATTTATCAGTTGATAGAGTTAGATTTTCTGGAAATTTTGTGAGGGATTCTATGAAAAACTGGAAGCAATTTACATTTTTCGTAATATTAGTAATAGCTTGTTATCAAGTGCTATATTTTTTATCAGATATGTTTCTTCTCGACTACATTAACAAATATAGTTGGAATTTGAATTTTATTCAGGGTACTTTGAATTTTTTTTCAATATATCTGCCATATGTTTTTGTTAGCCGAATTTTTAGGAATACCAACCAAGAAAAGGAGTATAAAAATGATTGAACTTCAACTTCATGAATTGAAGCTGGTTTCAGGGGGAGGTCCTGTAACAGACAATATAGCTGGAAATGTAGCTAATGCTGCCACAACCAAAGGAGGTCCCACATGGGGGGATTTGGTTGCAATACCTGCTGCCGCAGCGGCAGTTTATTATCTGCCGAAAAATGCTTACGGTGCTGCTGGTGCAAATGGTGTATACAATGTGACTCGTAATTGGGTAAATGATGCCGTTAATGCACCTCCTTATAACGGAAGACCAATCTTTGAGATTGAACATGGATTAACTGCTCCCGCAACAAAAGCAGATAAATCAGGAAACGGCTACACTGACGGTACAGATTACTGCTGATATTTCTCATCGTCCAGACAATCTCTAGGGGTCGTCTGAAACTTTCTTAACTTCAATTTTATGAATAGACCCAAGCAACCCTTCTTCCGTCCCGAAGTCGCCGTTGCCCGCCAAACCAGCCTGACGGGTAAAGTGATTCTGACACGACCGTTGTCATTTTCCCTATGGACGACATTTGCATCGATATCTGCGTTATTGATTATCCTGTTTTTGATATTTGGTAACTATACGCGAAAGACAACAGTGGAGGGACAAATTTTACCTGCATCGGGCGTAATCAGGGTGTATGCACCGGATACGGGGACAATTACAGCGAAATTCGTGGAAGATGGAGAAAAGGTTAAGGCTGGCGACAAGCTATTTGCGCTTTCGACCTCACGTTTCGGCGCAGGAGGTAGCGTGCAGCAGCAGTTGAAAACGGAGGCAGTTTTGAAGAAAACGTTGGCAGAACAGGAACTGGGTCGTCTGAAGCTGATACACGGGAATGAAACGCGCAGCCTTAAAGCAACTGTCGAACGTTTGGAAAACCAGGAACTCCATATTTCGCAACAGATAGACGGTCAGAAAAGGCGCATTAGACTTGCGGAAGAAATGTTGCAGAAATATCGTTTCCTATCCGCCAATGATGCAGTGCCAAAACAAGAAATGATGAATGTCAAGGCAGAGCTTTTAGAGCAGAAAGCCAAACTTGATGCCTACCGCCGAGAAGAAGTCGGGCTGCTTCAGGAAATCCGCACGCAGAATCTGACATTGGCCAGCCTCCCCCAAGCGGCATGAGACAGAACAAAGCTGGCTTGAACGCACCATTGCCGATATTTCTCAAGAAGTTTTGGATTTTGAAATGCGCTCTGAACAAATCATCCGTGCAGGACGGTCGGGTTATATAGCAATACCGAACGTCGAAGTCGGACAGCAGGTTGATCCTTCCAAACTGCTCTTGAGCATTGTTCCCGAACGTACCGAGCTATATGCCCATCTATATATCCCCAGCAGTGCAGCAGGCTTTATCAAGCCGAAAGACAAGGTTGTCCTACGTTATCAGGCATATCCCTATCAAAAATTCGGGCTTGCTTCCGGCAGTGTCGTATCAGTAGCAAAAACGGCACTGGGCAGACAGGAATTGTCGGGATTGGGCATGGTATCCTCCGATTTGGCGAAGAGCAACGAACCTGTTTATCTTGTGAAAATAAAACCCGACAAATCAACCATCACTGCATACGGTGAGGAAAAACCGCTGCAAATCGGCATGACGTTGGAAGCAGACATCCTACACGAGAAACGGTGATTGTACGAATGGGTATTGGAGCTGATTTATAGTATGTCGGGCAAACTGTAAGACTTGAGGCTGTAAAGATAAAGAAGTTGTCTGAAACCTTTTCAGACGACCAGAAGACAATATATAAAAACACAAACTTCAAAACTGCCTGAAACCATCCCCTTTTACAGGCACTCCGTTTGTAAAAGCAAGGATAGGGCATCTGCCCTTTTGATTGTTTGATTAACGATACAAGGAGTTTCAAAATGAGAGTTTTATAGTGGATTAAATTTAAACCAGTACAGCGTTGCCTCGCCTTGCCGTACCATTTGTACTGTCTGCGGCTTCGTCGCCTTGTCCTGATTTAAATTTAATCCACTATATGTGTTCATGAAATGACTTGGGTCGGAGGCTCAGGTAATGCGCAACAAAGCTCATATTATTGCGAAATTTGCGAATCTGCAGGGCTTAACGATACGGGAAATCCTGATAAATCTTTAGGATTGCCAAACAATACGTTCAGTAATCCGCCTGGTTGGGGAGCTACAATCGGAGCTTTAGCAGGTAGCCGCATAGGGATGCCTGAATTTGGTACGTTTGCGAGCCATGCCATTGAAAATTTCGACTGGTCATGGTATCGACGTTATAGGGAAATTGCCGAAACGATTGAACGAGAATATTCAGGCGGTTTGCCTTAATAGTTGAGGAGGTCATGATGTTTGCCAAACATTATCAATTCATCGCACTCGGCATCATGCTGCTTCTTTATATGTTGATTCTCTATACGACCGATTTTTCCAATCTGACGTATTGGATGCTGTTTTTTATCTGTTTTATTACAGGAAAAATATTAGCTCGTTTGTTAGAGAAAAGCTTTAAATAAAATAGCAGCTAGTCGCAAAAGGTCGTCTGAAACCTTTTCAGGCGGCCTTTCTAAAATACATCCAACTTCCTAATCCCTATTTTTCAAAAAGGAAATCTATGCCCCATCTGCAAAACCTGTCTTTGGGCTTAAAGAAAAAGCTGCCTGTTATCCTGCAAACAGAAATATCAGAATGCGGCTTGGCATGTCTGGCGGCTGTGGCGGGATTTCATGGTTTCCATACGAATTTACGCGCACTGCGTTCAAAATACTGTCCGAGACCTTTGCAAAATTCCCCAAAATCCCCTAAATGTCTTGGTGGGAATTTTGGGGAATTTTGCAAAGGTCTCATTCTATAACTGTAAATACTTTTAAATTTATGACAAAATAGTAAATATTGCTAAAATAATATTGATGTCATGAAATTTTTTCCTGCTCCATGTCTGTTGGTTATCCTGGCTGTCATACCCCTTAAAACCTTAGCTGCCGATGAAAACGATGCAGAACTTATCCGTTCCATGCAGCGTCAGCAGCACATAGATGCTGAAT
>OCLR01000812.1_pt1 | contig 8981 bp, 8 predicted proteins | sample 1496001 | NCBI WGS metagenome assembly OCLR01 (sample SAMN04168690, study PRJEB22393) | synthetic metagenome | isolation source: purchased from BEI Resources HM-276D | reverse complement strand
CCCTTACCCCAAAGGAGACAGGGGGCTGACGTTGGCACTGGGCAAATGGCGGTGATGTCGCGTGTCGGGCGGCGTTTCCCCGTTGGGCGGGCGGGTCTGGATGCTCGTGATTTCTACGGACGCGAGGCCCGTGCGCCGTTGGCGCCCGACGGCCTGGCGTTCTGCGTTTCACGATTCTTCGTGAGGGGGCGAGAAAGCCACAGCCAGAGCAGTTTTTAATCCTCTGTGCTTCGTTCTCCCCGCTGGGCAGCCCGGCGGTTTTAGACTCGCGGGCATGAGCCTGAGCCTGTCCACCATTCCCGGCGAGTACGCCGTGTGCCGCCTTGACCCACACACTGCGCCGCCCGCGTGGGCCTTTGCCGGGGAGTTGTGGAGCGTGACTCGCACCCCGGACGAGCTCTCGGTTGTCTGCGCGGCGGGGCAGGTGCCGGCGGGGGTACAGGCCGCAAAAGGGTGGGCATTGTTGAAACTGCATGGCCCCTTCGACTTCGGGCTGACGGGCATTCTCGCCAGTGTGCTCAATCCTCTGCGAGACGCGGGCGTCGGGATTTTTGCCCTGTCCACCTATGACACCGATTACGTGCTGGTGGCGCAGGAGCAGTTGGATAAAGCGGTGGCGGCCCTGCGAGACGCCGGGCATCACGTCGACTGACAGAGCCCATGAAAAAGACCCTTCCAGCAATCACCGGAAGGGCTTTTTGATGGTGGAGGAAGCTCACGCTTTAGCCCAGGGCATTTGACACAAAAAGACCCCCTCACCCCTTGCTTCGCAAGGCCCTCTCCCACCAGGGTAGAGGGTCAAAAATTCGCAATATCTTTCCGTCAAATGCTCTGCGCAGCTCGTCGGCCACCAGTTCGCTGACGTTGACACCCTTACATCCCATCCTGCTGAGAGCGGCTACATAGACTTTGAGAGACGCAGCCAGTCCTCCCGCCGCGCCTCATACCGCACCAAGGGAACCTGAGCCCCCCGGTACAGGTCAGTCCCACTCTCCCCCACCGGAATAAACCCCAGCCGCTGCATCAGCGCGTGCGAGCGGACGTTGGGCGCGTGGACCTTGGCGCGCAGGACGGACAGGCCCAGTGGCCCGAAAGCGTGAGCGAGAAGCAGTTGCCCAGCGCGGGTGCCCGTGCCTTGCCCCCAGCGGTGCGGCTCCCCGATGGCGATGCCGAATTCGGCGCTCCCCGCCGTGATGTCGCCGAGGTCCACGTAACCGACCAGCTCGCCGCCCTGCCCCTCACCCCTCTGCTCGATGCCCAGGCGCAGGAAATCGGGGGAACGGTCCGCGATGATGGCCTGCCAATGCCGCCGCAGCACGCGGGGGGCGAGGCCGGGTGTCCAGCCGCTGGCGAGGCAGAACTCACGCTCGGCGCCCCAGCGCACGGCGGTTTCCTCGTCCCCAGGACGCAGCGGGCGCAGGGTGAGGCCCACCGCTGGAGATTCAGAGGCCATCGGTGACGGGCAGACCGGCCATGCTTAGCCTTCCTGCGGCAGCGCGGCGAGCGGCAGGTCGCGCTGCGCCGCCACGTATAACCAGTGGGCGGTCGTATTCGTCCGCAGCGTGGCGGCGGCGTCCTCGCCCAGCACTTCGGCCCAGCGGGCAGCAAACCCAGGTTCGAGCGGCGCGGCGGCCACCCAACCGTCGGCAGTCGGGTACAGGCGGTAGTTGTCGTAGGCGCCCGACAGCAGCCCGCCCGGCGCGGTCAGACCCACCCGGTAGGGCGCGGCGGCAAAGCGGGCGGCGTCACCCAGACCCACCATGCACTCGCGTTCCGGCTGCCCGCGCTCGCGGCTCAGCAGCAGGCCCAGCGCAGCGGCGTAGGCTTCGCGGCTGCCGGTCAGGTCGGCCACCAGCGTGCGCGGCATGGCGGGGCGGGCGGGGTCAATCAGGCCCGCTTCGGCCTGGTAAGTCAGGTCGTGGCCCGGCGCGTCGGGCTCGCGGGTATCGCCCACGATGGTCACGCGGCACAGCCGGGGAAAGTCGCGCCCCAGCCGCTCAGGCGCCAGCCCCAGCCGGGCGAGCGCAGCGGGGCGCGAACTGGTGAGCAGCAGGTCGGCCCCGGCGAGCAGCGCGTCGAACTCGGCCTTGCCCGCTTCCGCTTTCAGGTCGATGACCCGCACCTCGATGTCCCGGTGCAACTCGGCGTACCACGCGGGCGACATCTGCGCGAGGGGATCGCCCGCCGGGCCTTCCACCTTGATGACGGTCGCTCCCGCGTCCCGCAGCGAGGCGGCGGCGAGTGGGCCGGGCACGTTGGGCGCGAGGGTGATGACCGTCCATCCCTGAAGAGGCTGAAACATGCCTCCATCATGCCTGCTATGGAGAGAAAAACGGGGCGGTGCGCCGATTACAGCACGCCCTGTTCGCGCATCGCCGTCGCCACTTTGACGAAGCCCGCAATGTTGGCGCCGTCGAGGTAGCTGACGTGGCGGTCCGGGCGGCGGCCATACTCCAGGCACGAATCGTGAATGGCCGACATGATGCTGCGCAGGCGCTGGTCCACTTCCTCGCGGGTCCAGGAGAGGCGCTGGGCGTTTTGCGACATTTCCAGGCCCGAGGTCGCCACGCCGCCCGCGTTGGTCGCCTTGCCCGGTGCGTAGAGCACGCCCGCTTCCTCGAAGGCCTGGATGGCTGCGAGGTCGCACGGCATGTTGGCGCCCTCGGCCACCACGCGCACGCCGCCTGCAATCAAGGTGCGGGCGTCGTCGGCGCCGAGTTCGTTCTGGGTCGCGCAGGGAAGCGCCACATCCACCGGCACGTCCCAGGGGCGCACGCCGGGGCGGAACTCGGCGCCGACCTCGCGGGCGTAGTCCTCCACCCGGCCCCGGCGCTCGTTCTTGATGTCCATCAGGACGGCGAGCTTGTCGTAGGTAAAGCCGTCCTCGTCCACCACCGTGCCGCCCGAGTTGCTGGCGGTCAGCACGTGGGCGCCGAGGTGCAGCGCCTTTTCGATGGCGTACTGCGCCACATTGCCCGAGCCCGACACCGACACGCGCAGGCCCTCCATCTCCATCCTCTGGTCGCGCAGCATGTGCTCCACGAAATACACCGTGCCGTAGCCGGTCGCCTCGGGGCGCAGCAGCGAGCCGCCGTAGCTCAGGCCCTTGCCGGTAAATACCCCACCCGCGTGGTTGGCGAGCTTTTTCATCATGCCGGCGAGGTAGCCGACCTCGCGCCCGCCCACGCCGATATCGCCCGCCGGAACGTCGGTGTCGGGACCGAGATGCCGCCACAGCTCGGTCATCAATGCCTGACAAAAGCGCATGACCTCGCCGTCGGACTTGCCCTTGGGGTCGAAGTCGCTGCCGCCCTTGCCCCCGCCGAGCGGCAGGGTGGTGAGGGCATTTTTGAAGGTCTGCTCGAAGGCCAGAAACTTGAGGATGCTGAGGTTGACGCTGGGGTGAAAGCGCATCCCGCCCTTGTATGGCCCGATGCTGGAACTGTGCTGCACGCGGTAGCCCCGGTTGACCTGCACCTGCCCGGCGTCGTCCACCCAGGTCACGCGGAAGCTGATGACGCGCTCGGGCTCGATAAGGCGCTCAAGCAGCGCGTGCTCGGCGTACTCGGGGTGCGCCTGCACAAAGGGCCAGATGCTGGTCATCACCTCGGTCACCGCCTGCAAAAACTCGGGCTGGTGCGGGTTGCGGGCGGAACTGCGCGAGCTGGGTGCTGGTCATGGGGCCTTTAGCCTAAACGCTGCCCAGACAGGGCGCCGGGGGCCGGGATGCACAAGTCACCCTCGCCCCACCTGTCGCCGCTGTCCCCAAAACGTCAGCCGCTCACCGCTCCGCGCAGCGTCAGCACCGCTTTTTTGAGGTCGTCCGAGGGTTCGCCCCGCGCCAGAATCTCGCCCGTCGCCTTGCTCATCACGCGGGCCACGGCGCGGGGTTCGCCGCCCGGCCCCTGCTCGATGACGAGTTCGAGTTGCTGCTCGCCGTCCAGATGCTCGGCGGCGTAGGCGATAAACCAGTCGGCCCAGTTCACCCGCTCGCGGGGCGGTTCCTGCGCTTTGGCCGCCTGTTTCTCGTGGTACGCCTGCGCCTTCTGGTTCACATGCTCGCGGATGACCTCGTAACGCTGCGGGGGCGAGAGCGTGCCCAGTTCCACTTCGGCGCCGCTTTCGGGGTGGTAGACGGTGGCGTCCGGCCCCAACTTGCGGACCACATTCGCCGTAATCCGCAGCTCCGGCGCGGCGCGTTCCTCCCAGGGGGCGAGGTCGTCCGATTCACTCTCGCGGCGCTCCTCCACCAGCCGGGCCACGAGCCGCTGCTGCTCGGGTTCGAGTTCTTCCACAATCCGGGCGGCGGGCCGGAAGCTGCGGGCCTGCGCCTCGTGCCGGGGGGAAATGCCGAGCGGTTCGAGTTGCTTGGCGACCTGCGCCGCGTCAATCAGACGGTCGGCCTGCCGCACCCCGAAGCCCCAGCGGTCTTGCAGGTACGCCTCGAAGGAGTCGTGCGTGGCGCGGTAGAGCTCGTTGTCCCGAATCTCGCTCAGGGCCTGCCCGGTGCGCTGAAAGTCGCGCAGGCCGCCCTCCACCGTCTGTTCGAGGTCATCTAAGCGCTGCTGCTCGTGCGGGGCGAGGGCCACGGGAAAAGGCAGGTCAAGGTCAGTCATAGGCGTAGGGCAGCCTAACAAAGTGGGCAGCGGCGGCCTCTTTCAGGGAACCTCTCCCCTTTCCGAGCATGGTTCGCCAGGAGAGCATGACCTGGTTTTCGCCTTTTTCAGAAAGGGCCGCAACTCCGTCTCGTGACGGTCAATGTCACCGCTGAGGTGCAGTCTGTTCTTGCCTTGCAGGGTGATGGGCTGCTTCTCCGTGCCCCAGGGATTGCCGACGTTGATGTCCTTACCGTTGATACGGTTTCAAATTGAGTCCCGGACATGTCCGGGCGAAATTTTGCGCGGAGCGCATGGAAAAATACGGTTTTAAGGAGATGGCCGGGCATCCGGTGCCTTTCCGGATGTTCGGGAATCGGATTAAAGCCGTATCAGACCCGCCTGTCGCCAGTGCCGCTTCCGCTGTTGTCTCTAGGGTTGTTACAAGACTTTTCTTCGTGCCTGCCCCGGTGACGGCTGCCTCAAGGGCTCAGCAGCTTATGATAAAGACCAGCGCCCCCAACAACCCATTTTGGTGGGCAAGGAGGATTTACCCATGAGCGACAAGGCGATGAACCTGTTTGGCGCCCGTGACACCTTGCAGGTGCCCGGCAGCGACAAGAAGCTGTACTTTTACAACCTCAACAAGCTCCAGGGCCACGACGTGTCGCGTCTGCCCGTCAGCATCAAGGTGCTGCTGGAAAGCGTGCTGCGCGAAGCCAACGACTATGACGTGCGCCGTGAAGACGTGGAAACCGTCGCCGGCTGGAGCGCCACCAACCCCGAAGTCGAAATTCCCTTCAAGCCCGCCCGCGTGATTTTGCAGGACTTTACCGGCGTGCCCGCCGTGGTGGACCTCGCCGCCATGCGCAGCGCGATGGTCAAGCTCGGCGGCGACCCCAGCAAGATCAACCCGCTGATTCCGGTGGACCTCGTCATCGACCACTCGGTGCAGGTGGACGAGTTCGGCACCGAGTTCGCGCTCGCCAACAACATGGCGCTGGAATTCGAGCGCAACCGCGAACGCTACGAGTTCCTGCGCTGGGGCCAGCAGGCCTTCGACAACTTCGGCGTGGTGCCCCCTGCCAGCGGCATCGTGCACCAGGTCAACCTGGAATACCTCGCCAAGGGCGTGCAGAGCCGCGCTGAAGACGACGGCGAAGTCGTGTACCCCGACAGCCTGGTCGGCACCGACTCGCACACCACCATGATCAACGGCCTGGGCATCGTGGGCTGGGGCGTGGGCGGCATCGAAGCCGAAGCGGTGATGCTGGGCCAGCCCATCTACATGCTGATGCCCGAAGTCATCGGCTTCAAGATCACTGGCGCGATGCCCGAAGGCGCCACCGCCACCGACCTCGCGCTGCGCGTGACCCAGATGCTGCGCGAGAAGGGCGTGGTCGGCAAGTTCGTCGAGTTCTACGGCGCGGGCCTGAGCAACATGACCCTGCCCGACCGCGCGACGATTGCCAACATGGCCCCCGAATACGGCGCCACCATGGGCTTTTTCCCGGTGGACGACGAAGCGCTGCGCTACCTGCGCCGCACGGGACGTCTGGAAGACGAAATCGGTCTGGTCGAGGCCTACTACAAGGCCCAGGGCATGTTCCGCACCGACGAAACGCCCGACCCCGTCTTCACCGACACCATCGAACTCGACCTCGCCACCATCGTTCCTAGCCTCGCCGGCCCCAAGCGCCCGCAGGACCGCGTGAACCTCAGCGACATGCACAGCGTGTTCAACGAAGCGCTCACCGCGCCGGTCAAGAACCGTGGCTTTGAACTCGGCAGCGACAAGCTGGACGCCCAGGGCACCATCGGCGGTACCGACATCAAGATCGGCCACGGCGCCGTGACCCTCGCCTCCATCACCTCCTGCACCAACACCTCCAACCCCAGCGTGCTCATCGCCGCCGGTCTGGTCGCCAAGAAGGCCGTCGAGAAGGGCCTGAAGACCAAGCCCTGGGTCAAGACCAGCCTCGCCCCCGGCTCGCGCGTGGTCACCGAGTACCTCGAAACCGCCGGGCTCCAGCAGTACCTCGACCAGATCGGCTTCAACACCGTGGGCTACGGCTGCATGACCTGCATCGGCAACTCGGGCCCGCTGCCTGAACCCGTCGTCGAAGCGATTCAGGAAGGCGACCTGGTGGTGGCCTCGGTCCTGTCGGGCAACCGCAACTTCGAAGGCCGCGTCAACCCCCACATCAAGGCCAACTACCTCGCTTCTCCCCCCCTGGTCGTCGCCTACGCGCTCGCCGGCACGGTCGTCAACGACATCGTGAACGACGCCATCGGCCAGGACAGCAACGGTCAGGACGTGTTCCTGAAAGACATCTGGCCCACCAACGCCGAGATTCAGGAAGCGATGGACCGCTCCATCAACGCCGAGATGTTCAAGAAGGTCTACGACGGCATCGAGAAGAGCAACGCCGACTGGAACGCCATCCCCGTCGCCGAAGGCGCGCTGTTCGACTGGAAGGAAGACAGCACATACATCCAGAACCCGCCCTTCTTCGACACCCTCGCGGGCGGCGCCCACGAAATCGAGAGCATCAAGGGTGCGCGCGCCCTGGTCAAGGTCGGCGACAGCGTGACCACCGACCACATCTCCCCCGCCGGTTCGTTCAAGGCCGACACCCCCGCTGGCCGCTACCTGACCGAGCGCGGTATTGCCCCCAAGGACTTCAACTCCTACGGCTCGCGCCGTGGCAACGACCGCATCATGACGCGCGGCACCTTTGCCAACATCCGCCTGAAGAACCAACTCGCCCCCGGCACCGAAGGCGGCTTCACCACCAACTTCCTGAACGGCGAAGTCACCAGCATCTTCGACGCTTCCACCGCCTACAAGGAAGCGGGCGTGCCCCTCGTCGTGCTGGCCGGGAAGGACTACGGCATGGGCTCCAGCCGTGACTGGGCCGCCAAAGGCACCTTCCTGCTGGGCGTGAAGGCCGTGATTGCCGAAAGCTTCGAGCGGATCCACCGCTCCAACCTGGTCGGCATGGGCGTGCTGCCCCTCCAGTACAAGAACGGCGAAACCGCCGACAGCCTGGGCATCAACGGCGACGAAACCTTCGAGTTCGTGCTGCCCGGCGACCTCAAGCCCCGTCAGGACGTGACCGTGAAGGTCACTGGCAAGGACGGCAACACCCGCGACATCACCGTGATGTGCCGCATCGATACCCCCGTGGAAATCGATTACTACAAGAACGGTGGCATCCTGCAAACCGTGCTGCGCGGCATCCTGAGCAAGAGCCAGGGCGAAGTCAAGGCGTAAGCGTAGACTTCAAGAAATAGAGCAGTAACAAGCCCCCGCCTGGGAAACTGGGCGGGGGCTTGTTATTTATTGCCCTGAATCTAATTTATTTAGCGCATTTTTCAGAAGAACAGTTTTTTGATATGCTGAAAATGAATTAAGTCTTGTGCCACTAACTGCGGAGTTATCATATCTGATAGCCTCAAAAACCTTTCCTATAATATCCCTAATCGGTTTTAGGGTTTCATCTAGACCCATGAGCATCTTGATTATTTCGGCCATCCCATCGTTCCTGTCTAAATATATCTGCCTATCGCAATTATTGATTATTGTACTCCAGACCGAATATGCTTCAGACGTATCGAACGGAACTATTAAATTATCTATATCCGCTTTTTCTGGGAAATGCAATTTATCGTAAAGAACGAGTATATGCTTACTATCAATGGGAAATACCATTTTCATTCCCATATTTGGCATGAATCCAATATCTCTTTTCAAAAGATAATGACTAAGCATAGGATTTTCACTATCAAAAGAGAAAACGACTGGATTATCACTTGTGAAAACAGTTTGCTCGCCCACCATTTCATAAATTATCCAAAAGCTAGACAAACAAACATTTAGGAATTTAGAGGATGTTTTCTTATCTATAAGGCCATATATTTGTGTCAATTTCTGAAAATCTGGATGCTGTGAATTTGAGGGGGTTCCTATCCCTGCCCTGAATTTCTCCGTTCTTATGAATTGGAGATACATATACCAAGCTATTGCAGGCTTCGCATTGTCAGGTATTACCCTATTTTCTATAATAGCAGAGTCAATTATCTCTAGTGCTGCGTAAAACTTCTCCTCTTCTATCCTCAGAAGATTTTCAAGTCCATGCCTATCAAATTCTGCAATACTCTCGTCTATTTCTGAATCATAAAACCCATCTCGCGATGATACTGTTTGGATTGGTACATTAAACGGTTGTTCAATATTTCTATCAACGACCCAAATTCTTGCAACTTTTTTATTAGAATTAGGACTTTGAAACCGTCTTAAATAGCCCTGCGGGACATAATGTTGGCGTTTATTGACTCCGGCACGACTTGGAGACGCGAGGTAAACTTAGGAGGTGCTGCGCG
>OCLR01000805.1_pt1 | contig 9614 bp, 6 predicted proteins | sample 1496001 | NCBI WGS metagenome assembly OCLR01 (sample SAMN04168690, study PRJEB22393) | synthetic metagenome | isolation source: purchased from BEI Resources HM-276D | reverse complement strand
AGCCTGAGCTGTAGGCGTCTGGGCTGCCGGCGACCCAAGCCCCGGCAGCCCAGACGCCTACAGCTCAGGCTCCGGCAACCCAAACGCCGGCCACCCCGGCCCCCGCCGCTCAGCGACCGGCAGGCGGCGCGCCGTCTCCGGCCCCTGCGCCGGCCCAGGCGAACGCGCCCGCCGGCTCGGTGGTGCCCGAAGCCACGGTGCCTGAGTCCAGCACGCCGGCAGCCCCCTCTGCCCAAACGCCCCCCACCCCGACGCGGGAAACGGCCCAGACCGAGGCGTCGCCGGCGGCTCCCAACTCGTCCGCAGCGGCGCCCAACGAACCGGCGAGCGAACCCGTCGCGGGTCGCCCAGGTACGGCGGCGTCCAGCCCCGAGTCGGCTTCCCCAGTCACGGTGACGCCGCGCGGCGAAACGCCCGATACGGCGGCTTCGGCAGGCACCCCCAGCGCGGGCCGGGTCACGCCTGCGCCGGCTCCTTCCGCGTCCGAGGGTGCGTCGGCAGCCCGCACGCCGGGCGCCGGGTCGCAGACGCCGCCCATTCCCGCGACGCCGATTCCCGCCACCCCGGCAGGCCGCAGCAGCGGCGAGTCGGCGGGAACGGCAGCGGCGCGGCCCAACGCGGCGCCCGCCCCGGTCAGCGAGGACCGCTCCGACGTGTCGGGCCTGCCCCGGCGCGAGGACGCCCCCGCCGAAAGCAGCCCGGTGGCGGCGAGCCCGGCGCGTGGGGCGTCGTCGGCCCCCAGCTCGGCCCCAGCCGCCGCCGTGCCTTCGCGCGCTCCGGTTTCGGGCGGCAGCGTGAGCGCGCCCCGCACCGCGCCCACCGCGCCAGTGGCCGAGCAGGGCGAGGTGCCCGTGTCGCCCAGCGCCGCCGCGCCGCGGGGAGGCGCAAGCAGCGCGGCGGCGCCCTCCGCTCCGGCGGCTGCACGCGGCGGCTCCGGCGCGGCAGGTGGCGCAGCGGGCGGTGCCAGTGCCCCCGCAGCAGCCCGGCCCGCCCAGACGCCCGGTGCCTCGGCAGGCGGCGCGTCCGGTGGGGGCGAAGGCGTCAGCGCCCGGCCCTCCCAGGGCGGCACCCCCAGCGGCACGCCAGCCAGCGCCCCAGTCGCGGCGGGTCGTCCGGCGGGTGGTGAGGGCAGCGGTTCCGGTACCAGTGGTTCTGGCAGCGGCGCTCCCGCAGCGGCCCGGCCCGGTCAGGGAGGCAGCGGCGACGCGCCTGTGGACCTCGGGCTGACCTCCGGTCGCGGTGGCAGCGGCGCGGGCAACGGTGGCGCCGGCACGGGTGAAACGGGCGCCGGCACCCCCAGCGCCTCGCGGCCCGGCAGTGGCGGTACTGGAAACGGCTCCGGCACTGGCGAAGGCAGCGGCACTGTGCCCGCTTCTGGCCGGGGCACCGGCGGCAGCGGCACCGGTACGGGCAATGGCGGTGGCGCAGGTGAGGGTGCAGGTGTCGGCGCGGTGGCCCGTGGTGGCGGCGGTGCGGGGCAGGGCGCGGGCAACGAAACCCGCCCGCTGACCTGCACGGTGGTCGTGGATGTGCGCGGCCTCGGGAAGCTCGAAAGCGCCATGACGAGCTTCGTGATGGACAGCGCCGGCAATCAGGTCTGGCCCGACGCCGAACTCATCAAGGGCGTGGCGACCCAGCTCGTGCAGGAAGGCAACTTGCAGGAGTACACCCGCTCCGAGGCGGGCCTCGCCCAGCTCAAGAACGTCACCCGCGTCAAGGCCAGCCGCCTGCTCAGGCCCAAGCAGTCCCCTGGCGCTCCCTACTTTGCCGACGTGGAACTGTCCGCCGACGCCGCGCAGACCTTCCGCTCGGCGGGCAAGGCGTGCAAGGTCGTGTACCTGCGCGATTGAGCACACCCCGCGCCGGACTTCTCATCCTGGCATCAGCTCCGCGTCAACATTTTCCTTCCCAATGAGGTTCACTATGCGCCTACTTGATTTCCGTAAGCCCCTGCTGCTGTCCCTGACGGCCTTGCTCTCGGCCCCCGCGTTCGCCTGGGTGCCCAAGCTCGACGACGCCACCGCCAAGAACGTCATCGACGGGGCCTATGGCCGCCGCGACCTGCCGAGCACTTACCTGACGGTGGACCTCGGCGTGAAAGACGGCCAGTTCGTCTCCGGCCCCGAGAGTGTCAAGGTGTTCGACGGCGGCGCCCAGTGCGTGACCGACTGGCTCGCCGCGCCGGGCGACTTCAGCAAGGGCAGCCGCCTGGGCTCGGTCACCGCCAGCGGTCAGGCCGACCAGCTCTACTTTCAGGCCACCGACGCCCGCGACAACTTCCGCAACCTCAGCGCCGCTGACGCTCTGGGTGCCGACCTGAGCAAGGCCCGCCTCGCCGACGGCGAACTGCGCGTGGACATCGCCGTGCGCGGCCTGCCCAGCGAAAAGGCCCGCGACGCCTACCTGGTGCGGATGCGCTCCGCCGACGGCAAGCTGGTGGCCCCGGTGCGCCGCAGCTACGTCAACGACTTCAAGCAGGGCGAGGACGGCAAGTGGAGCGGCACCCTGGTGTACTACTTCAAGCCGCTCGACGCCGGGGTGGGCGCCAGTGACCGGGTGGACCTGCTCGTCCGCACCGAAGCCGACACGAACTGCGCCTACAACGTGGCGCTGAATCTGGCGAGCTTCCAGTAACCGACAGGCCAAAAACAGAGAGAGCAGAGGCGCCAGCATTGGCCCTCTGCTCTCTGTTTTTGACCCTGTACCTTGATGGGAGACGGCCTCGCAAAGCGAGGGGTGAGGGTGTCTTTTTCTATCAGATGCTCTAAAACGAGCTGCTAAAGCATTTGACGGAATGAGGCTTCTTCAGAGCTGGTCTGGACGCCCCCTCACCCCTTGCTACGCAAGGCCCTCTCCCACAAGGGGAGAGGGTCAAACATGCAAAACATTCTTGTCTCGAATGCTCTCAGCGCTCAGCCCGCTGCCGCCCCGCCCAGCCGCTCGCGCACCGTTTCGAGGGCGTCGGGGTTTTCCAGGCTCGTCAGGTCGCCCTTCACTTCGCCGGTCAGCAGCAGGTCGCGCAGGAGCCGGCGCATGATTTTGCCGCTGCGGGTGCGCGGGACGGTGGGGGTCACGACGACGCGGCCCGGACGGGCGATGGCGCCCACACCGGACACCACCGCGTCGGCAAGTTCGTTTTCTAGCCAGGTGAGGTCGGTGTCGAGGCGAATGCCCGCGCGCGGCACCACGAAGGCCACCGGCACCGCGCCCTTGATGTCGTCGGGCATCGCCACCACGGCGGCTTCGCTGACGGCGGGGTGGGTGAGCAGCGCGGCTTCCATCTCCATCGTGCCGAGGCGGTGCCCGGCCACGTTCATCACGTCGTCCAGGCGGCCCGTGACCCACAGTTGCCCGTCGCTGTCGAGCAGGGCGGCGTCGGCGGCGGCGTACTTGCCGGGAAATTCGGACAGGTAGGTCTCCACGTAGCGGTCATGGTCGCCCCACACGGTGCGGGCCAGGCAGGGGAAAGGCTCGGTCAGCGTCAGCGAGCCGAGTTCGTTGGGGCCGCAGGGCGTGCCGTCCTCGTGCACCACGGCGGCGCGGTAGCCGGGCAGCGGGTGCCCGCACGAGCCGGGGCGGCCTTCGGTGAGGCCCACCATGCTGCTCGCCCACGCGGTGCCGGTTTCGGTCTGACCGTAGGTGTTGTTGACGAAGAGCCTGCCGCCGCCGAGCACGTCGTGCGTCCAGTGCCAGGTTTCGGGGTCAAGCGGCTCGCCCACCAGCGCGACGAGTTGCAGCGGGCTCAGGTCGTACCGTGCCAGCGCTTCGTCGCCCGAGCGCCGCAGCATCCGCAGGGCGGTGGGCGCGGTAAACACCTTGTCGGCGCGGTACCTCTCGATGATCTGGTAGGGCCGCTCGGGCGTCGGCGTGTCGATGCTGCCCTCGTAAATCACGTGCGTCGCCCCGTGCGCCAGCCCGCCCACCAGCGCAAAAATCGGGAAGGTCAGCCAGCCCACGTCGGCGGTGCACCAGTACACGTCGTCGGGTTGCAGGTTGAGCGCCCACTTCACGTTGGCATACGTCCCCGTCAGAAAGCCGATGCCGCTGTGAACCAGCCCCTTGGGTTTGCTCGTGGTGCCCGAGGTGTAGATGATGAAGCCGGGGTCGTTGGCGTCGAGCGAAACGGGCGCGGCGCGGCGGGTCGTTTTCTCCAGCAGCTCGGCGAAATCGAGTTCGTTCTCGCCCAGCGGCAGGAAGGGGTCCAGGCGACGGGCGACGATGACGGTGGGCTTCTCCAACCCTTCAAGCGCCTCGTCGAGCGTCGCCTTGAGCGGAATGTTGCGCCCGCGCCGCAGCGTGCCGTCGGTGCAAACCACGACTTTGGGCTGCGCGTCGGTGAGCCGGTCGCGCACCGCCGACGCCGAAAAGCCCGCGAAGATGACCGAGTAGATCGCCCCGATGCGGTAGCAGGCATGAATGGCGATAAACGCTTCGGGCACGTTGGACAGATAAATCGCCACCCGGTCGCCCTTGTCCACGCCGAGGTCTTGCAATGCCGCCGCGAACCGGGCGGTGGCGTCGGTCAGGTCGCCGTAGCTCCACGTTTCCTTGAGGCCATCTTCGCGCTCGTAGTACAGCGCGACGCGGTTTTTGGGGTGACGGTCGAGGCAGTTGACGCTGACGTTGCCCTTCGCGCCGGGGAAATACTGGAAGTCCCCGAAGGTGCCTTCGAGGGCGGTGGTCGGCGGCACGTCCCAGGTGAGTTCGCTGGCGACGCTCAGCCAGTAGTCGCCCGCGGGCATGTCGCGGAGCTGCTGCGCCCGCTCGGGCGTGACGGGGGCGGTCTTTTTCAGGGCGTCGGTGGGTGAAACGAGGGGAGTCGTCAAGAGTGCGGGGTCCATAGCAGTCCTCCGGGGGTGAATTGTGCGGTCTGCACAGAATAGCCGAAGAACCTAACGAACGTTTGTGAGGCTGTCTGACCGTGAAAGCGTCGCCCGGCGCCGTTCCTGCGGCCCTGACCCTCTACAATCCTCCCCGTGCCCGCTTTTCCCCTGCTCGCCGTGGACATCGGCAACACCACCACCGTCCTGGGTCTGGCCGACGCCTCGGGCGCCCTGACCCACACCTGGCGGATTCGGACCAACCGCGAGATGCTGCCCGACGACCTCGCGCTGCAACTGCACGGGCTCTTTACCCTCGCCGGGGCGCCGATTCCCCGCGCCGCCGTGCTGAGCAGCGTGGCGCCCCCGGTGGGCGAAAACTACGCGCTCGCGCTCAAGCGGCACTTCATGATCGACGCTTTTGCCGTGAGTGCCGAGAACCTGCCCGACGTGACGGTGGAACTCGACACGCCGGGCTCGGTGGGTGCGGACCGCCTGTGCAACCTCTTCGGCGCCGAAAAGTACCTGGGGGGGCTGGACTACGCGGTGGTAGTGGATTTCGGGACCTCCACCAACTTTGACGTGGTGGGGCGGGGGCGGCGTTTCCTCGGCGGCATCCTCGCCACCGGAGCGCAGGTCAGCGCCGACGCCCTGTTCGCCCGCGCCGCCAAACTGCCGCGCATCACCCTGCAAGCGCCCGAGACGGCCATCGGCAAAAACACCGTCCACGCGCTGCAATCGGGCCTGGTCTTCGGCTACGCCGAGATGGTGGACGGCCTGCTGCGCCGCATCCGCGCCGAGTTGCCGGGCGAAGCGGTCGCCGTCGCCACTGGCGGCTTCTCGCGCACCGTGCAGGGGATTTGCCAGGAAATCGACTACTACGACGAAACGCTGACGTTGCGCGGGTTGGTGGAGCTGTGGGCGAGCCGTTCGGAGGTCCGCTGATGGGCCGCCTCGTCAGTTTGCTGCCGAGCGCCACCGACCTGATTTTTGAGCTGGGCCTCGGCGAACAGCTACTCGGCGTGAGCCACTGCTGTGACCATCCCGGCGCGGCGAGCCTGCCAGTGCTGACGCGCAGCATCATCGGCTCTGACCTGCCGCAGGCCGAGATCGACCGCGCCGTGAGCGAGGCGGTGCGCGCGGGCCGGGCGCTGTATACGGTGGACGGCCCGCTGCTGGACAGGCTCCGGCCCGATCTCGTCGTCACCCAGGGCGTGTGTGAGGTCTGCGCGGTGACGCCCGGCACGGTGGCCGAGGCGGTGCGGTTTCTTCCTGGTTGCCTGCCCGCCGAGCAGGTGCTGAGCTTGGAAGGCAAAACCTTCGCGGGCATCCTTGCCGATCTGCGGGCGCTGGCGCGGGCCGCCGGGGTGCGGGAGCGCGGGGAGGCCCTGGCCGCCGAGTCGGAGCGGCGCTGGAACGCCATTCGGCCTGTCGGGGTTCAGGTCCCGGAGCCGCCCCGCGTGCTCACGCTGGAATGGGTGGACCCGCCCTTCTACGGCGGCCACTGGGTGCCCGAGCAGGTGGCGCAGGCTGGGGGAAAGGACGTGCTGGGCCATGCCGGACGCGACAGCGGGCGTACGAGCTGGGAAGACGTAGTGCAACTTGACCCCGACGTGATCGTGGTGATGTGCTGCGGCTATGGCCTGAGCGACAACGCCGAGTTCGCCCGGCAGGTGCTCTCTCATCCCGAACTGCGGGCGGTGCGCGCGGGGCAGGTGTGGGGGGTGGACGCGAACGCGCATTTTTCGCGGCCCTCGCTCGGCGTGGTGCGCGGGGCCGAGGTGCTCGCGGCGCTGCTGCGCGGAGAAGAAAGCGCGGGGGAGAGTGTGCGGGTGAGAGCGGAATAGTTCTGGGTGACTGACTAAAAAAAGCCCTCTCCCGAGAAGAGAGGGGCCTGGAGAGTGGACGACGGCGCGGTCTTTATCCCCGCACCAGCAGGGCCAGCGGGAACTCCTCCAGCACCTTCGCCAGCGGCACTTTCGCCGTGCGGACGCGCAGTTTTTCGCCGGTCAGGACGTTGGTGTAGCTGCCCGTCGGCAGGGTCAGCGTGCGGTTGCCCCAGCGTTCAGCCAGCGCCCAGGGGCTCTGCTCGCGGGTGAGCGAGAGCGTCAGACGCGGGGCGACGGTGATGGCGCTCTGCCCATTCAGTTCGCGGGCGAAGGCGATGAGGTACTTGCCGGCGTCAATGGGCCGGTAGCTCCCCTGCCCGAACAGGTCGGCGTGCTCTTTGCGCGCTTGCAGGGCAGCCCAGGTTGTCATAACCTTCACCGCGCCGTCCTCGTAGCTGCCGAGCAGTTTGCGGGCGAGCGCGAGGTCGTGGCCGCGCTCTAAGCGGGTCAGCACGCGCCCCAGCCGGGCGTAGTCCACCGGGCGGCGGTTGTCGGGGTCCACCAGCGACTGGTTCCAACCCTCGCAGCCCTGGTAGGTGTCGGGCACGCCGGGGGCGGTCAGCCGCACCAGCGCCGCCGAGAGGCCGTTTTGCGCTCCATACGGGCTGATGCGGCGGTGCAGGGCTTCCAGACCCAGGTTGAATTCGGGGTCAGCGAAGAGCTGCCCCACCACGTCGGCGAGCGCCGCCTCGTACTCCTCGTCGGGCGAGGCCCAGGAGGTGCGGAGTTTGGCCTCGCGCGCCGCTTTTTGCAAGTAGGCGTTCAGGCGGTCCACGAAGCCGTCGAGTTTGCCATCCAGCGGATACGCCCCCAGTGCGTTTTGCAGCAGCACGTACAGGTCGCGGGTGGTGGGGGCCAGCCCGAGGTCGGTTTCGTGTAGCAGCGAGAGCATCAGCGAGGACTGCTCGCGCAAGAAGTCGCCCCAGACCTGCGGAATCTCGCTCAGGACATTGATGCGGGCGCGGGTGTCCTCGCCGCGTTTGGTGTCGTGGGTGCTGCCGCTGAGCATCGCGTGCGGCCAGGACTGCGCCCGCCGCGCCGCCGCCGCGTGAAAGTCGCGCAGTGGCGTGCCGAAATGCGCCGGGTCGCCGCCCACCTCGTTGAGCGAGAGCAGCCGGGCGTAGCGGTAAAACGCCGTGTCCTCCGCGCCCTTGGCCGTCACCGGGCCGGTGAGCTGCTGGAACTTGAGCGCGAAATCGGCGTAGGCGGCCCGCGTCGCCTCGGCCTGCTCGCCCTCGCCGGGCACACTGATGGTGAGCACCTGTTGCAGGTAATCGAAGACGCTCGGCGGCACCGGCTGCCCCTCGCGGCGGTTGTGGGCCTTGGCCTCGCGCACCGCCTGCTCGATTTTGGCGTTGTCGCCGCTTTCGCGCTCGCCGTTCTCGCGCACGTAGGTGCGGTAGACGGGAAAACAGGCGATGACTTCACGAATCGCCCCCCGAATGGCGCTGAGCGTAAAGTCGCGCGAGGTGAGGTCGGCCTCGGCCAGCCCCTCCAGATGCTCGGCGAGCACGTTGACTTCGCCGGGCAGACTCACGCGCTGAATCAGCTGCTTGCCCCGGTAGAGGTGCTCGGGGTAGCTGTCGCGGTCGCCGGTAAAGCGGCGGTAGAGGGCGCTGAGGTCGTCCTCGTGCGCGGTGTCCACGAACACGCCGTTCAGCTCGGCCAGAAAGTCGTAGCCGGTGGTGCCGTGTACTGCCCAGTCGCCGGGCAGCTCCTCGCCGGGTTCCAGAATCTTCTCGGCCACCACGTACAGCGGCGTTTGCATGATGGGCTGGCCCTGACCGTTTTCATCTACAGGCCGCCCCAATACCTCGCCTGCCCCGGCTTGCAGCGCCCGGAAGTACCCGGCGGGGTCGTACAGGCCGTCGGTGTGGTCGAGCCGCACGCCCTGAATGAGGTCCTCGCGCAGCAGTTCGAACAGCAGAGTGTGCGCCCAGGCGAACACGCGCGGGTCTTCCATCCGTAGGGCCGCGAGGTCGTTGATGTCGAAAAAGCGGCGGTAATTGATTTCCTCAGCGGCCACCTGCCACCACGCCAGCCGGTAGTTCTGCTCGCTGACAAGCTGGTCGAGGCGCTGCGGGTCGGCGTTCACGCTCGCCAGCACGTCGTCCATGGCCTGCCGCACGCCGGGGGCGCGGTGGCGCAGGGCGAACAGGCGGCGCGCGCCCACTTCCACCTCCTGCGCGCGGCTGAGGCGGTCCACATCGGAGAGGTCCGGGTCGCTGCTGCGCGGCAGGGTCTGAATGCTGCGGGTAATACTCCCAAGTTCGGCCTGCGCTTCACCCGGCACGCGGCTGCCGAGCGCGTCCACCACCCAGCCCAGCAGCAGGGCCACGCTGCGCGGCGACATCGGCAAGCGGCGGTCCCAGTAGCGCAGGAAAAAGCGGCCCGCCTCGCCCTCCTCTTCCCAGGTCAGTTGCAGTTCGCCGCGCTCCAGCACCCGCCCATACTGGTCGCCCAGCGTGGGCAGCAGCACCTTGCCTTCCAGCGCCCGTTTGAGCGGATGCCAGGAAATATCGAAAAAGTGTGCGTAGCGGCTGCCCTGGCCGTGGCGCAGCACGTCTTCCCAGTACGGGTTGTGCCCGCCCTGAATGCCCATGTGGTTGGGCACGAAGTCCACGATGACGCTCAGCCCCAGCTCCTTCGCCGCCGCCGAAAAGCGCCGCAGCCCCGCCAGCCCCCCGAGTTCGGGGTTGATGCGGGCGTGGTCGGTCACGTCATAGCCGTGCGTGCTGCCCGGCGTGCTCGCCCAGATGGGGGAGAGGTACACCGTGGACACGCCCAGCCGCGCCAGATACGGCAGCTGCCGGCGGGCGGCGGCGAAGGGAAACCCGGCGTGCAGCTGCAAGCGGTAGGTGGAGGTGGGCAGGGTGACGGGCGGCGTGTGGAGGGGGGTTTCGGT
>OCLR01000739.1_pt1 | contig 12782 bp, 7 predicted proteins | sample 1496001 | NCBI WGS metagenome assembly OCLR01 (sample SAMN04168690, study PRJEB22393) | synthetic metagenome | isolation source: purchased from BEI Resources HM-276D | reverse complement strand
GATAAACGCTGAAAGCATCTAAGTGTGAAGCCCACCTCAAGATGAGATTTCCCATAGCATAAGCTAGTAAGACCCCTTGAAGACTACAAGGTTGATAGGTCAGAGGTGTAAGTATGGTAACATATTTAGCTGACTGATACTAATAGGTCGAGGGCTTGACCAATATAGTCAAGTTGTAAATACATTAAAGAAACTATGTGCAATTTTGAAAGAACAAAACTTTCATAAGGAATACAAATCGCTAAAACGATTTGCATAAGTTTTTCAACCAAATCAGAGATTTGGGAAAAGCTAATATCTCGTAATGATGGCATAGAGGTAACACTCCTTCCCATTCCGAACAGGAAAGTTAAGGTCTATAGCGCCGATGGTACTGCATGGGAGACTGTGTGGCAGAGTAGGACGTTGCGAGGTAAGCAAAAAAGATAGTTGTAATAACTATCTTTTTTTATTTTGTAATATTTCGCACTTTTAATAAGTAGGCTCTATGGTATTAATTGATTCATGTGCTTGAATTGTATCATTTGAAATATATGAATAATTATAAAGTTTAAGGTAATATATTAAAATTGTTTTAATACTAATTGTTAAAGAGAGGATTCAAGATATGGATTCTCTTTTTTTTATGGCATGAATTTTGGTAAATTAAACACTATTATCATTGGTTAGATAGTGAAGATCGCCCTCTGATCATGATTTTAAAAAGATATATAAGTGACATGAGTTTAAAATCATTTTTCCAATATTAAAAACTTAGCAGAATAAAACTTAGGTGCTGCTCACTTTATTTCCTAATACACAGCGTCTTTTATGCGCTTGATTATTGCTATTCTGTGAATTAATTTTAAATTTAATAAAATGAATGATTGAATATTATACATTATATATGGATAAAAATATATATTTATTATCTTAAAAGTTAAATTAATTATAATTTTTATTAAAAATAAAGAAAAATAAGTGAAAAGTACCATAAAATTTGGTAAGATATATATATAGTGAGAATTATAATAAAGAGAAGCATTTAATTTAGTTTATGAGAGGGATATGAATATGGATGGGGGTATAGTTTAATGCAAAATGATCCTAAAAGCAGTAAGATTAAAGATAAAGATGAAATAGGTCCTAGAGATATGAACGGTTTGACAGAAGAAGACGGAAAAGTATCTATCGAAGATAATTCATCTGTTGAGAAAAGAATAAGTAAGACAAAGGGAAGAGCGAAAAAGAAAATTTCCTCAAAGGAAACAACTGAATTAAATCCAATTAATAATCTAGATATTAAGGTAAAAGACATTACTACAAATGATAAAGAAATTGGTATTAAATCTAAAGGGAGTTTAAAGAAATCTAAGGCAATTGATAAGAAGAATGCGTTGGAGAATAAAAACGAAGAAAAAATTATTTTAAAAGAAGAGAATAATAAAGAATCAGAATTGGAGGGTGGAGATAATATTAATAAATCTAAATCCACCAAAACGAATGAATTAAATGTACAATCAAAGACAAAAAGAACAACTAATAAATCTTCAAAAGGGAAATCTGCAGTAACTTCAACAAAAGCAAGCGCAAGAAAAAAATCAGCTTCAAAAGAATTAATGGGAGAATTTCAAGCAGAAGGGGAGAAGATTGAAAAGTCGAAAACAGAACATAGTAAAATTAATGTTAAAAAGAGAACAGAAAGTATTGATAAATCTGAAATAACTAATCTTAACACATATTTGTTTCATCAAGGTAAAAACTATGAATCTTATAATATTTTAGGCTCACATATTAAAACTGAGAAAAGAAAGAAAGGTGTGCAATTTGTAACGTGGGCACCTAATGCAAAAGATGTATATGTAGTTGGGGATTTTAATAATTTCGAAGTAAAAGAGGAATACAAACTTGAAAGAATAACTGAAAATGGATTATGGAGAGGCTTTTTTTATACTGCGAAGGCCGGAAATAGATACAAGTATTGTATAGTGGGAAGCGATGGAGAGATGGGAGAATACAAAGCCGATCCGTATGCAATACAAAGTGAATTGAGACCAGATAATGCATCAATAGTATATAAGCCTAAAGCTTTCAAATGGAATGATAAAAAATGGATTGATCAAAGAAATAAAATAAATGTACTTGAGCAACCATTAAATATATATGAGATACATTTGGGCTCATGGAAGACAAATAAAGATGGCGGATTCTTAAAATACGAAGAAATCGCAGAAGATTTACCTAAGTATGTAAAAGATATGGGATATACACATGTAGAGCTTATGCCGCTTATTGAACATCCATTGGATGCTTCTTGGGGATATCAGGGGACAGGTTATTATTCACCAACAAGTAGGTATGGGGATTATGAAGGTATTAAAATTTTAATAAATAAATTGCATGAGGCTAATATAGGAGTAATAATGGATTGGGTTCCAGGTCATTTTTGTAAGGATGCTCACGGATTATATAAGTTTGATGGAACACCAACATACGAATATCAAGAAGAATGGAGAGCGGAAAATAAGGGTTGGGGAACTTGTAATTTTGATCTAGGTAGAGATGAAGTTAAAAGTTATTTAATATCGAATGCATTATACTGGTATAAAGAGTTCCATATTGATGGATTAAGGGTTGATGCTGTATCAAGCATACTTTACTTGGATTATAGCAGATCGCCCGGGGAATGGATACCAAACAAATATGGAGGAAATGGGAATTTAGAAGCAATAGATTTTCTAAAGGAGTTAAATAAAGCAGTATTTGCAGAATATCCGACTGCACTTATGATTGCAGAGGAATCAACATCTTGGCCTAATGTCACAAAACCTGCAATTTATGATGGTTTGGGATTCAACTTAAAATGGAATATGGGTTGGATGAATGATACATTAGAGTATGTCGAAATAGATCCTAAATATAGAAAACATAATCATAAAAATATAACATTTGCGATGATGTATAATTATGCTGAAAATTATTTATTACCACTTTCACACGATGAAGTTGTTCATGGTAAGAAATCATTGGTAAACAAAATGTGGGGAGATGAATGGAATAAGTTTGCAGGTCTCCGAGCGTTTATGTGTTATATGATGGGACATCCGGGCAAAAAGTTATCGTTTATGGGGTGCGAATTTGCTCAGAAAATTGAGTGGAGAGAATATGAGGAATTAAAATGGAACCTAATCGATGATTTAGGAATCCATAAAAAAACTCAATTATTTTTTAAGGATTTAAACAATCTATACCTTAATAATAAAGCTTTTTGGGAGCTCGATCATGACTATAGAGGCTTTAATTGGATAGAAGCCGATAATAATGAACAAAGCATATTAATTTTTGCTAGAAGAAGTAGAAATGATAAAGATACACTGATTTTTATAATTAATTTTACTTCTATTGTGTATTATGATTATCAAATTGGAGTACCATTTTTGGGGAGCTATGAAGAAGTATTTAATTCTGATGATAGTAAATATGGTGGTTCAGGTCAGATTATGGGTGAAATGCTTGTATCTGAAAAGACTCAATTCCACAATCAACCATATTCTTTGAAAGTAAAAGTGCCTCCAATGGCAACATTAATATTAAAAGTGAATGAAATTAATGTAGATCAAGAAATTAAAGAAAAAGATGAATAAAAGGTTAAAAAGACCGTTTGAGAAAGTAAATATTATAAAAATATCTATAGTATAATGATATAAATTTATTTGCTAGAGGTTGAGGGGGATAAAGAATGAGAGTTTTATTTGTAGCATCTGAGGCTAGTCCGTTCATTAAAACAGGGGGGCTCGGAGATGTTGCTGGGGCATTACCAAAAGCACTTGCACAAAAAAATGCAGATGTAAGAGTTGTTATACCAAAGTATAAAGAAATTAGTTGGGAAGTAAGAGACAAGCTAAGGTTTGTTAAATGGTTTAATGTTAAAGTTGGATGGAGAGAACAATTTTGTGGCGTATGGGAATGCTTTCATAATGGAGTAACATATTATGTTTTAGATAATGAAGCATATTTTAAGAGAGATGAAGTCTATGGATTCTATGATGATGCAGAGAGATTTGCGTTCTTTGATAGGGCCGTATTAGACATGTTGAGGCAAATAGATTGGCAGCCAGATCTTATACACTGCAATGACTGGCAAACTGGGATGTTACCTGTACTATTAAAATTTGAATATAAAAGAAATGATATGTTCTATTGGAAGATGAAATGCGTATATTCAATTCATAATATAGCATTTCAAGGAGTATTTGATCCTCAAATATTACCGGAGTTATTTGGATTTGATATGGAGCTTTATAATAACACATGCTTAAAATTTGATGATGGCGTAAGTTATATGAAGGGTGGATTATGCTATTCAGATGTTATTACAACTGTTAGTAATACTTATGCATACGAAATACAAACACCTGAGTATGGTCAAAGATTGGATGGAGTATTAAGAGAGAGGTCCTATGCATTAAGAGGAATAACAAATGGTATAGATTATGATGAATTTAATCCGAAGACAGATAAATTTATTAAAAAGAACTATAGTATAAACTCTATTGAAGATAAAGCAATAAACAAGACGGAGTTACAAAAAGAGCTAGGGCTAACTGTTGATAAAAATATACCAATGCTGGCGATGGTAACTAGATTGACAAGTCAAAAGGGAATGGATCTATTAGTAAATATTTCTGATAAACTATTACAAGAAAATGTTCAACTAGTTATTCTAGGAACGGGAGATAAGCATTATGAGGAACATTTTAAATGGCTAGATTCTAGATATGGAAATAAGGTGTCTGCTAATATTAAATTTGATAATGGGTTAGCAAATAAAATTTATGCAGCATGTGATATGTTTTTAATGCCTTCACTTTTTGAACCATGTGGATTAGGGCAATTAATAGCACTTAGATATGGTTCTATTCCTATAGTTAGGGAAACTGGGGGACTCAAGGATACAATAACTGCATATAATGAGTATACTGGAGAAGGTAATGGGTTTAGTTTCAGAAATTACAATTCAGATGAGTTATACAATATAATAGAATATGCGTTATGGATATATAAGGATAAGGGTAAGTGGGAAAATCTAATCGAAAATGCAATGAATTCTGATAATAGCTGGAATAGGTCAGCTCAAATATATTTAGATTTATATAGAGAATTAACAGGACAAGATTAAGATGAGGACATAATGTTATGAGGGGGTATATCAATGCTCGAAATGGATAAAAAAACATTTAAAAAAGCTTATGTAAATAAGTTTTTAGAAATGCATGGTATTGAGTTAAAAGAAGGAACTAATCAACAAAAGTATGATGCTTTGGGAAGCTTAGTAAGGGATTATGTTACAAGAACTTGGCTTAAAACAAATAAAAAATATAATAAGACTGGGGAGAAGCAAGTTTATTATTTTTCTATGGAATTTTTACTGGGACGGTTACTTGGAGATGCTTTATTAAATATAGGCATAAGAGATATATGTAAAGAAGCGTTATCAGATTTAAATATAAATTTAGAAGAGTTGGAAAACTTGGAGCAAGACCAAGGACTAGGTAATGGTGGATTGGGAAGACTTGCAGCATGCTTCTTGGATTCAATGGCATCTTTAAATATTCCAGGAAACGGGTGTGGGATTAGATATAAATATGGATTTTTTCAGCAAAAAATTATAGACGGAAAACAAGTTGAGGTATCTGATGATTGGTTAAAGCTAGGAAACGTCTGGGAGAAGAGAAAAGCAGAAAAAGCAGAAATTGTTAAGTTTGGTGGAGAAATAAAAGTAAGCGAAATAAATGGACGCTTAAGCTTTATGCATATAAATTATGAGCCTGTATTGGCAGTCCCATATGATACTCCAATTGTAGGGTACGAAAATGAAATTGTAAATACCCTTAGATTATGGAGTGCGGAGGCGGTTTCAAACGAGTTTGATTTTTCATCATTTAGTAGAGGTGATTTTCTCCAAGCAATTAAGTATAAAAATTCAGTTGAATCAATTTCGCAAGTGCTGTATCCAGAAGATTCATTTTATGAAGGTAAAATGTTAAGATTAAAGCAGCAATATTTCTTTGTTTCAGCGGGAGTTCAAAGCATTATAAGGCACTGTAAAAAGCATGGAAAAGATATATTGTTACTAGATGAAAAAGTAGCGATTCATATAAATGATACTCATCCTACACTTGCGATACCGGAACTTATGAGAATATTATTGGATGAAGAAGGGTTAGAATGGGATACGGCTTGGAGAATAACAACTAATACAATATCGTACACTAATCACACAATTTTGGCAGAAGCTTTGGAAAAATGGCCAATAGATATGTTTCAAAAATTGCTTCCAAGAATATATATGATTGTTGAAGAAATTAATAAAAGATATTGTGCAGAACTTTTAACTAAATATCCAGGCAACCTTGAAAAAGTTAGAAGAATGGCGATAATAGCTGATGAGCAAGTCAAGATGGCACATCTAGCGATTGTAGGCAGTCATAGTGTAAATGGGGTAGCAAAACTTCATACAGAAATATTGAAGAAAAAAGAGATGACAGACTTCTATTATCTTTATCCAAATAAATTCAATAATAAAACTAATGGAATTACTCATAGAAGATGGCTTTTAAAAAGTAATCCAGAGCTTACAAAACTAATTAAAGATACAATTGGAGATAGCTTTATAAGACATCCACTTGATCTAAAGAACTTTGAGAGGCATTTGTATGATGAAGTGATTCTAGAACAGTTAGGAAAAATTAAAAAATTTAACAAAGAAAAGCTAGCAAGTATAATATTAGAGAATGATAATGTAAGAGTGGATCCTGATTCTATATTTGATGTTCAAGTAAAAAGAATACATGCTTATAAGAGGCAAGTACTTAATTGTTTAAGAATAATGGATTTATATAATAAATTAATTGATGATCCTAATTACGATATAGTTCCAAGGACATTCATCTTTGGAGGAAAAGCTGCACCAGGTTATTATTTAGCTAAAAATACTATTGAATTAATAAATTGTGTTGCAAACAAAATAAATAATGATTCTAGAGTAAATGAAAAGATAAAAGTTGTTTTCATTCAAAATTATAGAGTTTCACTAGCTGAACAAATAATCCCGGGGACAGATGTAAGTGAGCAGATCTCAACGACAACAAAAGAAGCTTCAGGAACATCAAATATGAAATTTATGATGAACGGAGCTATCACAGTAGCAACATTAGATGGGGCAAATATTGAAATAAAAGATGAAGTTACAGATGATAACATAGTGATATTTGGATTAACTGCAGATGAAGTATTGAATTATTACAAAAATGGAGGATATAAATCTATTGATATATACAACAATGATATTAGAGTAAAAAGGGTAATTGATGATTTAATAAACGGAAAATATCATAGTGATAAAAATAAATTTAGAAGTATATATGAAAATCTAATAAATTATAATGATGAGTTTTTTGTTTTACAAGATTTTGACTCATATTTAAAAGCTCAAGATAAGATTGATACTCTTTATAGGAATGCTAGTAAGTGGCAAAGAATGTGTGGAATTAATATTGCACATTCAGGGATATTCTCATCTGACAGAACAATAGAAGAATATGCAACAGGGATTTGGGGATCAGAGGTAATCTATAAGAATCTATAGGAGGATTAACTGAATGAATGATATACAGGTATTACATGACTCTCAAAGCATAAGATTTAGAAGGCCCTTTGGCGCTGTAGAGGCTGGTCAAAAGGTTAAGATATCTATTAATATTAATAAAGACATAATTGTAGCAATCGAATTGATAAAATTCGATGGAACTAAAATGAATATGGGAATGAACAAGGAATATTTAAATAATGGTGAATTTAAATATTCTGTAGAAATTGATACATCTGATGCTTTGGGGATATTAGAATACTATTTTATTTTAATAGATGGGTATGACAGAGTATATTATGGAAATAATGACAATCACTTGGGAGGAGTTGGCCAAATATATACTTATAATCCTGTGCCATATCAAATAACTGTATATGAAAAGTCATTCGTACCAAGATGGTATAAAGAGGGTGTAATATATCATATTCTAATAGATAGATTCTATAATGGAAATGAAAATAAAATTATAGATAATATAAAAGGAAACTCATTTATATACGGAAGATGGGATGATAGTCCTATGTATATTAGAGATAGTTTTGGAAAAATTGCTAGGTGGGATTTTTATGGAGGAAATCTAAAGGGGATAATAAAGAAATTAGATTATATAAAGGAATTGGGAGCTAATATAATAAAGTTAAGCCCAATATTTAAATCCCCTAGTTGCCATAAATATGATACAGCGGACTATGAAATTGTAGATGAAATGTTCGGTACAAATGGTGAATTTAGAGAATTATGTAAAGTGGCAAATAGTAAAGGAATTAAAATTATTCTAGATATTGTACTGAGCTATACAAGCTCCGATAGTAAATATTTTAATAAACTAGGAAATTACGACGATGTTGGAGCGTATAATTCACCAAACTCTAGATTTTATGATTGGTATAAATTTATTACATATCCATATAGGTATGAATCTTGGTGGGGAATGGATGATAGACCGAATGTTAACTCGATGCAAAAAGAATATGTTGACTATATTATAAGTGGAGATAATTCTATTATAAATAAGTGGACAGATATGGGAGTTAGCGGATGGTTTTTAAATGTGACAGATGAGCTTCCAGATGAATTTATAGAACTAATAAGAAAGAAAATCGGAGAAATAAATAAGGATACTGTACTTTTAGGTGATATATGGGAAGACGCATCTAATAAGATAAGTTATTCAAGAAGACGAAAATATTTACAAGGGAATGAAGTGCAAGCTGCAACTAATTATCCCTTAAGGGAAAGTTTAATTAATTTTATCAAGGGGTATATAAAGTCAGATAAGTTAAGACAAAAAATTATGTCATTGTACGAGAATTATCCAAGAGAAAGTTTTTATGGAAATATAAATATTTTAGGTACCAATGATACAGAAAGAATTTTAACTGTTCTGGATGAAAATATATCACTGTTAAAATTACTTATAGCAATTCAATTTACTTTGCCAGGAGTACCACTAATATACTATGGAGATGAAGCCGGCATAAAAGGTGGAAGAGAGCCTGATAATAGGAGAAGCTATCCATGGGGGAAAGAGAACAAAATGCTTGCTGATTTCTACCATAAAATAATTAAAATAAGAAATAATGAAGATGGTTTAAAAAAAGGGAAGTTAAGTATCTTTGAAACTGATCCAAACGTATTTGCGTTTGAAAGAAAATATGAAAATGAAAGCGTAATAGTATTAGTAAATGTTTCAAGCAAAGCTAAATTAATTAAAGAAATTAACTTAAGTGGAGATTATGTGAATTTACTTGATATTAGTGAAAAGTATAAGTTTGCAGGAAGTGATAGCGTTATAACTATCTTTCCATATGATTTGAAAATATTGCGTAGGATCTAGTTCATTGAGTTTGATTATATAATAAAAAATTGACAAATATTTTGATATATGCTTATGTGGAATTTAATGGAAAATAAATGTATAATATATTGTATGCAAAACTATAAATATAAATTCCAGGGGTAATCATATTATAAAATAATTATTAAAAATATAATATGCTTCTGCAAGTTCACTTAAATAAAAATGTAATAATAATCATTTTTTTTGAACATAGGAGCATATAATATAAAATTTATCTAATGAGAACAAACACATATGAGAGGAGATAATATTATGGGTAAAAATGAAATTGTGGCAATGATATTGGCTGGTGGACAAGGATCGAGGTTAGGGGTATTAACAAAAAAATTGGCTAAACCAGCAGTACCGTTTGGAGGAAAATATAGAATTATAGATTTTCCATTAAGCAATTGTTCGAATTCAGGAATATATACAGTAGGAGTATTAACGCAGTATAAACCGCTAGAATTAAATGCACATATTGGCATAGGAGAAGCATGGGATTTAGACAGGGCTCATGGAGGGGTACATGTATTGCCACCATATCAAGAAGAAAAAGGCGGAGAGTGGTATAAAGGTACTGCAAATGCAATTTATCAAAATATAGAATTTGTTGATAGATATGATCCAGAATATATTTTGATTTTATCTGGAGATCATATATATAAGATGGATTATACAAAGATGCTAGATTTCCATAAAGAAAAACAGGCAGAGGCAACTATAGCTGTTATTGAAGTGCCAATGGATGAAGCATCTCGATTTGGAATAATGAATACAAGGGAAGATTTATCAATATATGAATTCGAAGAAAAACCAAAAAACCCAAAAAATAATCTAGCATCAATGGGAATATATATTTTCAATTGGAAAACTCTAAAAAAATATTTGAGAGAGGATGAATCGGACAAGACATCAAAAAATGACTTCGGAATGAATATAATTCCAAGTATGCTTGGTAATGGGAATAAAATGGTTGCCTATCCATTTAAAGGATATTGGAAAGATGTTGGTACTATAGATAGCCTATGGGAAGCAAATATGGATTTGATAAGAGAAGATAATGAACTTGATTTACATGATGAGGAATGGAAGATATATTCAGTCAATCCAGTAAGGCCGGCACAATATATAGGCGAGAATGCAAAAGTATCTAATTCATTAGTTGTTGAAGGTTGTGTTGTTAATGGACAAGTGGAAAGCTCAATATTATTTCAAGGAGTTCAAATAGGAAAAAACTCAGTTGTTCGAGATTCAATAATTATGACGGATGCTAAAATAGGTGATAATGTAGTTATTGAAAAAGCAATTGTTGGAAGCGGAGCAATAGTTCGAAAAGACTGTAAGATTTCTTTAGGTGATGAAATAGCTATTATTGCAGCAAAAGAAGAAGTAAAAATGGGTACAGTTATAGAAAATAATAAAGCAGTTTAGCGAGATCACTAAGGGGGAGAAAGAAATGAAAAATTGTATTGGTATAATCAACTTAGATGAAAATGAAAACAGAATGGGTGAATTAGTAGTTAATAGATCTCTTGCTTCAGTTCCTATTGCAGCAAGATATAGAATTATAGATTTTATTTTATCAAATATGACTAACTCAGGAATTAATTGTATAGGAATATTCACAAAGAATAAGTCAAGGTCTCTAATAGACCATTTAACAAATGGAAGACCATGGGACTTAAATAGAAAAAAAGATGGATTAAAAGTTTTTAACTTTGGAAATGACGAGCCTGTTTATGATGATGTCCATAATTTCGCTGAAAACATACAATTTTTAACACATAGTAGAAGAGAGTATGTATTATTAGCACCAAGCTATATGATTTGTAATATAGATTACAATGAAGTTTTGGAATACCATAAGAGTACAGGTAAAGATATTACAATGGTATATAAGAAGGTAAACAATGCAGATGAAGCTTTTGGTGATTGTGGCGTATTAAACTTTGATGATTCAGGAAGCGTTATAAGTGTAGGAGAAAATATAGGGAAAAGTCCGAAGGCAAATATTAATATGGAGATGTATATATTAAAAACTGAATTATTTATAAATATTGTAAATGAATGTGTAAGCAGTGGAATGTATCGAAAGGTCAAAGAGTATATTCATAATAATTTAAATACACTAACAGCAAGTGCTTACGAATTCAAAGGACATTTAGATTGTATAAATTCCATTAAGGCATTATATGATAGCAATGTGGGATTTTTAAATAGAAAAGTAAATAAAGAAATTTTTAATGATGAAAGACCTATATATACAAAAACTAAAGATGAAGCTCCAACTCACTATGCAGATACAAGCAGTGTTATAAACTCAATAATAGCAAATGGTTGTAGAATAGAAGGAACGATTGAAAATTGCATAATAGGCAGAAGAGTATATATAGGAAAAAATACAAAGTTAAAAGATTGTATAATAATGCAAAATAGCAGAATTGGTGACGATGCAGTATTGGATAATGTAATTGCAGATAAAGGTAGCGAGATAAGAAGTGGTGAGACCCTTATTGGATCAGTTATGTATCCTTTGGTTATAAAGAAAAAAAGTAGTATTACTAAGTAAAGATATATAGAAGATACTATTTTTAGAAATTGAATAGTTATATTATTATAAAATATTAATTAGGTAAGTATCAGAAAATTAGATTTGTGATTCATTAAGTTAGTATTATCTATATTAGGAAAATTAAATGCAGAATTTGAACGATATAGTGATTAACAACTAAGAAATAATGTTAGCAAAGTATAATTTTATGATGCTTACTTTATTTATATCAATACAACTTTAATATGTCTATTATGTGATAGATAAGGTATGTTAAAAACTTTATACATTATGGATTACTATTTTATTTATGGAACTAATAGAAGTATAAATTTATAGTATAAACATGATATAGTGACACAGAACTGTTAGTCTTAGAGAAATTTAGAAAGTAAATTTAATCTGGAATTTATTATAAGTATTAAGCCGTATAATCTCATTGCTAATTTGTAATAAGGGGATAACAGTATGCACATCACATAATATTTTAACAAATATGTTGACAGCATAACGGGAACGTGTTAAAATAAATAACGTCGCTGAGATATGTAAATAACTTAATGATAAATCGCAGATTTGTATCTTAAATATGATTTTAAAGATTTTGAAAAAGGCTATTGACATAATATAAAATAAGTGATATACTAAATAAGTCGCTTGAGGGTGACATAAATTAATAACTACAATGAGAATTGTAGGAAAGAAAATTGGTCTTTGAAAATTGAACAGAATAACATAAATACATTTAAGTAAACCAG
>OCLR01000734.1_pt1 | contig 12880 bp, 9 predicted proteins | sample 1496001 | NCBI WGS metagenome assembly OCLR01 (sample SAMN04168690, study PRJEB22393) | synthetic metagenome | isolation source: purchased from BEI Resources HM-276D | reverse complement strand
AACCGTCGACCTCTTGCATGCCATGCAAGCGCTCTCCCAGCTGAGCTATAGCCCCAAAGTACCGCTGGATCGCTTCACTTCGTTGAGTTCGTCGTGAAGACGGGGCGCATACTAAGGGCGAGGCTTGAGGCTGTCAACATTATTTTTCATCGAAACCTAAAAAATTTTACCGGAAGAACAATCACTTACCTCCCCTCCCCCAAAAACGAGGCCCGCAACTGGGCGGGCCTCGTCATCGACTGTGGGAGAAAGCCGGTCAGCCGGGAATGGCGTCGCGGATCTTCTCCCACTCCTTGGTTTCCTTTTTCGACGCCCCGCCCAGCAGCTCCAGGGCCTGGCGCAAGCGATAACGCGACAGGTCGGCGCCAAGGATCTCCATGGCGTCCAGCACCGAAACCGAGCTGGCATGCCCGGTGATGGCCGGGAACATCAGCGGCATCACGTCGCGCAGCTTGAGCTGGAGGTGTTCGGCGACAGCCTGGATGCAGCCGGTGATGCGTTCCTTCTCCCACTGGCGCAGGGATTCGAGTTTCCACAGCACCAGTTGCAGGACCTGGCGGACCTGGGTCGGATCGAGCTTCTTGTGTTCGAACAGCGAAGCGTCCAGCGGCACCCCGCCGCTGAAGAAGAATCCGGCCAGCGGCGCGATCTGGCTGAAGTTCTCCACCCGTCCCTGCACGTGCGGAGCGATCTTCATCAGGTATTCGGGATTCAACGCCCACTTCTGCACCTCACGGGCGAACTCCTCCACGGACTGCTCGCGGATCCACTGCCCGTTCAGCCAGGAGAGCTTCTCCAGGTCGAAGATCGGTCCGCCCAGGGAGACGCGCGACAGGTCGAAATGCTCGATCATCTCGGCGAGGGTGAATTTCTCGCGCTCGTCCGGCATCGACCAGCCCATCCGCCCGAGGTAGTTGAGCAGCGCCTGCGGCAGGTAGCCCATGCGCTCGTAGAAGGTGATAGAGGTCGGGTTCTTGCGCTTGGACAGCTTGCTCTTGTCCGGGTTGCGCAGCAGTGGCATGTAGCACAGCTGCGGCTGCTCCCAGCCGAAATACTCGTAGAGCTTGATCAGCTTGGGCGCCGACGGCAGCCACTCTTCGCCGCGCAGGACGTGGGTGATGCCCATCAGGTGGTCGTCGACCACGTTGGCGAGGAAGTAGGTGGGCAGGCCGTCGGCCTTCATCAGCACCTGCATGTCCATGCGATCCCACGGAATCTCGACATCGCCGCGGAGCATGTCCGGCACCACGCAGACGCCCTCGGTCGGCACCTTCATGCGGGTGACGTGGGACTCGCCGGCGGCGAGGCGGCGCTGCACCTCATCCTTCGGCAGGTGCATGCAGTGGCCGTCGTAGCGCGGGGTTTCCTTACGCGCCATCTGCTCGGCGCGAACCGCATCGAGGCGCTCGGGCGTGCAGAAGCAGGTGAAGGCATGGCCCTTCTCGACCAGTTCGTCCGAATACTTCTTGTAGATATGCCCGCGCTCGCTCTGCCGGTACGGGCCATGCGGGCCGCCGACGTCCGGGCCCTCGTCCCATTCGATGCCGAGCCAGCGCAGGGCGTCGTAGATCTGCTGCTCGGACTCCCGCGTCGAACGCAGCTGGTCGGTGTCCTCGATGCGCAGGATGAACTGACCGCCGTGCTGACGCGCGAAGCACAGGTTGAACAGCGCGATGTATGCGGTACCGACGTGCGGGTCGCCCGTCGGCGACGGGGCGATGCGAGTACGAACAGTGGTCATGGAGACTCTCTTGCCAAGCGGAAGTTAAAACGGAAATTCAGGGGCGCGATGTTATCAGGCGGGCCGCCTCCGGCTCCAGTAAACGACCGGTGTCGGCCGGCAGGCGGCTGATCAGGAAATCGAGGAAGGCCTTGACCTTCATCGCCTGGAAACGCCGCGAAGGATAGACCGCATACAGTTCGCCGACCGGCAACGGCACGTCCGCCAGCAAACGCACCAGACGCCCGCTGTGCACGCTCTCCGCACAGATCAGCGCCGGCAGCGCGGCAATGCCGGCACCGGCGACCACCGCCTCGCGGGCGAAGGTGATGTTGTTGCAGGACAGCACCCGCTGGCAGGGCAGGCTGTCTCCGGAAAGCGGCCAGTAGCGCTGGGAGTCGGTGGACAGAAGGACCGCGCGATGCCCGGCAAGCTCGGCCACCGATGTCGGCGTGCCGTGCGCCGCCAGGTAGTCGGGGCTGGCGCAGAGCCAGCGGCTGGTAGAGAGCAGGCGACGGGCCACCAGGGTGGAATCCTCCGGCTGGCCGACCATGATCACGATGTCGACGCCCTCCTGCAGCGGATCGACGCTGCGCGAGGCCAGCTCGACCTCGGCGGTGATCTGCGGGTACTGGCGCATGAAGTCGCCCAGCAGGCTGGCGAGGAACATCTGGCCGAACTCTATCGGCGAGGTAATCCGCAGCAATCCCGACGGCGCCTGCTGCAACTGCATGACCGCCTGCTCGGCCTCGGCGAAATCGTGCATGATCTGCCGGCAGCGCTCGTAGTAGGCCTGCCCTACTTCGGTCAGGCGCAACTTGCGGGTAGTGCGATTGAGCAGGCGCACGCCCAGGCGCTCCTCCAGCAGGGCGATGCGCCGGCTCACCGTGGACTTCTGCATGCCCAGGCTCTGCGCGGCCTGGGTGAAGCTGTGGTACTCCACCACGCGGGTGAAGATCAGCGCATCATCAAGCCCCATTATTGTTCCCTATAAGCAACAAAGAGTCCGAAGTGTAGCGCCTATAACGTCCGGCGGAACACTGCTAGATTGGCCGAATTTTGCCGACGGAACACTCCACCCATGCCCGCCCAACTCAAACGTCGCCTGACCGTCTTCCTGGTGGCCGTCGGCCTGATCGCCCTGGCCTTCTTCCTGCACTGGTGGTTCATCGGCCGCCACGTGGAAAGCACCGACAACGCCTACGTCCAGGGCGAGATCACGCGGGTGGCCAGCCAGTTGGGCGCGCGGGTCGAGGAAGTCCTGGTGCGCGACAACCAGCACGTGGACAAGGGGCAGCTACTGGTACGCCTGGAAGACGCCGACTTCAAGCTCGCCGTCGAGCGCGCCCAGGCCGCGCTGGCCACCCGCGAGGCGGAACTGGCCCAGGCGCGCAGCAAGCTGGTGCAGCAGGGCAGCCTGATCGCCGCCAGCGCCGCCGACGTCAACGCCAGCCAGGCAACCCTCGGTCGCGCACAGATCGACCTGAACCGCGCCGAAGCCTTGCGCAAGCCCGGCTACGTTTCCGAGGAACGGGTCACCACCCTCACCGCCGACAACCATGTGGCTCGCTCGCAACTGGCCAAGGCCCGCGCCGACCTCGAGGCACAACGCGTCCAGCGCGACACCCTGGGCGCCGAGATCAAGCGCCTGGAAGCGCAGATCGCCAGCGCCCGCACCGAACTGGCGCAAGCCGAAATCAACCTGTCACGCACCCTGATCCATTCGCCGATCAGCGGCCTGGTCGGCCAGCGCAGCGCACGCAACGGCCAGTACGTGCAGGTCGGCACCCATTTGCTGTCGCTGGTGCCGGACGAAGACATCTGGGTCCAGGCCAACTTCAAGGAGACCCAGGTGGGCCGCATGCGCGACGGGCAGAAGGCGCGCCTGACCTTCGACGCCTTCCCCGACACGCCTATCGACGGCCGCATCGATAGCCTGTTCGCCGCTTCCGGCGCGCAGTTCAGCCTGCTGCCACCGGACAACGCCACCGGAAACTTCACCAAGGTGGTGCAACGCATCCCGGTGAAGATCGTGTTCGAGGCCGACAACCCGCTGCATGGCCGCATCCGCCCCGGCATGTCCGTCGAAGCCGAGGTCGAGCTCCGTGACCGCTGAGGCGCTGGCCCGGCCGCTTGGCGAACCGACCCGGCGCGACTGGATCGCGGTGCTCAGCGCCATGCTCGGCGCATTCATGGCGGTGCTCGACATCCAGATCACCAACTCCTCGCTGAAGGACATCCAGGGCGCGCTGGCGGCGACCCTCGAGGAAGGCTCGTGGATCTCCACCTCCTACCTGGTGGCGGAGATCATCATGATCCCGATGACCGCCTGGCTGGTGCAGCTGCTCTCGGCACGCCGCCTGGCGGTGATGATCTCGGTGGGCTTCCTGGTGTCCTCGCTGCTCTGCTCGTTCGCCTGGAACCTGGAAAGCATGATCGTGTTCCGCGCCATGCAGGGTTTCACCGGCGGCGCGCTGATTCCGCTGGCGTTCACCCTGGCCCTGGTCAAGTTGCCGGAACACCACCGTCCGAAGGGCATGGCGCTGTTCGCCATCACCGCCACCTTCGCGCCCTCCATCGGACCGACCCTGGGAGGCTGGCTGACGGAAAACTTCGGCTGGGAATACATCTTCTATATCAACGTGCCGCCGGGCCTGTTGATGATCGCCGGGCTGCTCTACGGCCTGGAGAAAAAGGCGCCGCATTGGGAACTGCTGAAGAGTACCGACTACGCCGGCATCGTCACCCTCGGCATCGGCCTGGGCTGCCTGCAGGTTTTCCTCGAGGAAGGTCACCGCAAGGACTGGCTGGAGTCGCAACTGATCGTCAGCCTCGGCAGCGTCGCCCTGTTCAGCCTGGTCCTGTTCGTCATCCTGCAACTGTCGCGGCCAAACCCGCTGATCGACCTGGGCATCCTGCGCAACCGCAACTTCGGCCTCGCGAGCATTTCCAGCATCGGTCTGGGCATGGGCCTGTACGGCTCGATCTACGTACTGCCGCTGTACCTGGCACAAATCCAGGGCTACAACGCCATGCAGATCGGCGAGGTGATCATGTGGATGGGCATTCCCCAGCTGTTCCTGATCCCGCTGGTCCCGAAGTTGATGAAGCTGGTCTCGCCGCGCCTGCTCTGCGCCGCCGGCTTCGGCCTGTTCGGCCTTGCCAGCTTCTTCTCCGGGGTGCTCAACCCGGACTTCGCCGGACCGCAGTTCAACCAGATCCAGCTACTGCGCGCCCTCGGCCAGCCGATGATCATGGTGACCATTTCGCTGATCGCCACCGCCTACCTGCAGCCACAGGATGCCGGCTCGGCCTCGAGCCTGTTCAACATCCTGCGCAACCTCGGCGGCGCCATCGGCATCGCCCTGCTCGCGACCCTGCTCGACAGTCGCGCCAAGGTGTACTTCGACTATCTGCGCGAAGCCCTGGTGCCGACCAACCCGCAGGTCGACGAACGCCTCGCGCAACTCGCCGCGCAACTGGGCAGCCAGCAGGCGGCGCTGGGCAAACTCAGCGAGATCACCCACCAGCAGGCGATGATCATGGCCTACAACGATGCTTTCCATGTCATCGGCATGGTGCTCGCAGTGAGCATGCTCGCGGTGCTGCTGACCCGCTCGCTGCCGGCCGGCATCGGCGCCCGCGCCGACGCCGGGGCTCACTGAGGTTCAGACGTTGACCAGGCGCTCGCGCAGCGTCTGGATCTCGTCGCGCAGTTGCGCCGCCGCCTCGAACTCCAGGTCGCGGGCCAACTGGTACATCTTTTCCTCCAGTTGGCGGATGCGCTTGCTGATCTCGCTCGGCGAGCGCAGTTCGTTCTCGTAGCGCCCGCTCTCCTCCGCCACCTTGGCCACGCCCTTGCGCTTGCCGCGCGCGCCGGGCACCACGGCGCCTTCGAGAATGTCCTTGATGTCCTTGCGCACCCCCTTGGGCACGATGCCATGGGCTTCGTTGAAGGCGATCTGCTTGGCCCGACGCCGCTCGGTCTCGTCGATCGCACGCTGCATCGAGCCGGTGACGTTGTCGGCGTAGAGGATCGCCTTGCCGTGCAGGTTGCGCGCGGCACGACCGATGGTCTGGATCAGCGAGCGCTCCGAGCGCAGGAAGCCTTCCTTGTCCGCGTCGAGGATCGCCACCAGCGACACCTCGGGCATGTCCAGGCCTTCGCGCAGCAGGTTGATCCCCACCAGCACGTCGAACGCACCGGCGCGCAGGTCGCGGATGATCTCCACTCGCTCGACGGTATCGATGTCCGAGTGCAAGTAGCGCACCCGCACGTCGTGATCGCCGAGATAATCGGTGAGGTCCTCGGCCATGCGCTTGGTCAGGGTAGTCACCAGCACCCGCTCGTCCTTGGCCACACGCTGGCGGATCTGCGAGAGCAGGTCGTCCACCTGGGTCATCGCCGGACGTACCTCGATCTCCGGATCGACCAGCCCGGTGGGACGCACCACCTGCTCGATGACCCGCCCGGCATGCTCCGCCTCGTAGGGGCCCGGGGTGGCGGAGACGAAGATGGTCTGCGGACTCACCGCCTCCCACTCTTCGAAGCGCAGCGGCCGGTTGTCCAGCGCCGAAGGCAGGCGGAAACCGTATTCCACCAGGGTCTCCTTGCGCGAGCGGTCGCCCTTGAACATCGCACCGACCTGCGGAACGCTGACGTGCGATTCGTCGATAACCAGCAGCGAGTTGGCCGGCAGGTAGTCGTAGAGCGTCGGCGGCGGCTCGCCGGGGGCCCGCCCGGAAAGATAGCGCGAGTAGTTCTCGATGCCGTTGCAGTAGCCCAGCTCGAGGATCATCTCCAGGTCGAAACGGGTGCGCTGCTCCAGGCGCTGCGCTTCCACCAGCTTGTTGTTGTTGCGCAGGTAGTCCAGGCGTTCCTTGAGTTCGGCCTTGATCTGGTCGACCGCCTCCAGCAGCGTCTCGCGCGGGGTCACGTAGTGGCTCTTGGGGTAGAAGGTGAAGCGCGGCAGCTTGCGGATCACCTCGCCGGTGAGCGGATCGAAGGCCGAGAGGCTTTCCACCTCGTCGTCGAACAACTCGACACGAATCGCCTCGAGATCGGATTCGGCCGGGAAGATGTCGATCACATCGCCACGCACACGGAAAGTCGCACGGGCGAAATCCATGTCGTTGCGGGTGTACTGCAGGCTGGTCAGTCGCCGCAGCAGTTCGCGCTGGTCGATGCGGTCGCCGCGGTCCAGGTGCAGGACCATCTTCAGGTAGGACGCGGGATCACCGAGGCCGTAGATGGACGACACGGTGGCGACGATGATCGCATCCGGACGCTCGAGCAGCGCCTTGGTCGCCGACAGGCGCATCTGCTCGATATGGTCGTTGATCGAGGAGTCCTTCTCGATATAGGTATCGGAAGACGGGACGTAGGCCTCCGGCTGGTAGTAGTCGTAGTAGGAAACGAAGTACTCCACGGAATTGTGCGGGAAGAACGTCTTGAACTCCCCGTAGAGCTGGGCCGCCAGGGTCTTGTTCGGCGCCAGGACCAGGGTCGGGCGCTGCACCTGGGCAATCACGTTGGCGATGCTGAAAGTCTTGCCAGAGCCCGTCACCCCCAGCAGGGTCTGGTGCGAAAGCCCCGCCTCCAGCCCCTCGACCATCTGCCGGATGGCTTCCGGCTGGTCGCCGGCGGGCTTGAAGCGCGAGTCGAGTTGGAACGTATCCATGAAAAACCTCGCAGGGAGCTGTGACGCCAAGGAAAATCCGGCGTCAGAAATAGCTGAAAGCATGCACCTAAATGTCGCCGCATGCATCAAGGGGTGTCTATAATAACCCCCCGTTTGCGCAACCCTTTGCGCCCCCGCATAACGGGTTGCGTTGCCCTCCTCTCTTCACACTCCGAGCAGCCGCAAAATGAGTCTGTTTTCTGCCGTCGAAATGGCACCGCGTGATCCCATCCTTGGCCTGAACGAAGCCTTCAACGCCGATACCCGTCCGGGCAAGATCAACCTGGGCGTGGGCGTGTACTACAACGAGGAGGGGCGCATTCCGCTGTTGCGTGCCGTGCAGGCTGCCGAGAAGGCCCGCATCGAGGCCCACGCGCCGCGCGGCTACCTGCCGATCGAAGGGATCGCCGCCTACGACCAGGGCGTACAGAAACTGCTGTTCGGTAACGAGTCCGAGCTGCTGGCCGCCGGCCGTGTGGTCACGACCCAGGCCGTCGGCGGCACCGGCGCGCTCAAGCTCGGCGCCGACTTCCTCAAGCGCCTGCTGCCCGACGCCACCGTGGCCATCAGCGACCCGAGCTGGGAAAACCACCGCGCACTGTTCGAAGCCGCCGGCTTCCCGGTGCAGAACTACCGCTATTACGACGCCGCCAGCAATGGCGTGAACCGCGCCGGCCTGCTGGAAGACCTGAATGCCCTGCCGGCCCGCTCGATCGTGGTTCTGCACGCCTGCTGCCATAATCCGACCGGCGTCGATCTCGAGCTGGACGACTGGAAACAGGTGCTGGACGTGCTCAAGGCCAAGGGCCACGTGCCGTTCCTCGACATCGCCTACCAGGGCTTCGGCAACGGCATCGAGGAAGACGCCGCCGCGGTGCGCCTGTTCGCCCAGTCGGGCCTGAGCTTCTTCGTTTCCAGCTCGTTCTCCAAATCCTTCTCGCTCTATGGCGAACGCGTCGGCGCCCTCTCGATCGTGACCGAAAGCCGCGATGAATCGGCCCGCGTGCTGTCCCAGGTGAAGCGGGTGATCCGCACCAACTATTCGAACCCACCGACCCACGGCGCCAGCGTCGTCTCCTCCGTGCTCAACAGCCCGGAACTGCGGGCCCTCTGGGAGCAGGAACTGGGCGAGATGCGCGACCGCATCCGCGACATGCGCCTGGCGATGGTCGAGCAACTGGCAGCCCACGGCGCCAAGCGCGACTTCAGCTTCGTCGGTCGCCAACGTGGCATGTTCTCCTATTCCGGCCTGACCGCCGACCAGGTCGAGCGCCTGAAGACCGAGTTCGGTATCTACGCCGTCAGCACCGGCCGTATCTGCGTCGCCGCGCTGAACAAATCGAACCTGGAGACCATCACCAAGGCCATCGTCCAGGTCCTGTAGGGAAAATGGGGAAGTCATCGGGAGAGGCTTGACTTCCCCTTTTTAATCAGTAACATACGCCTCGCTGTTCCGCGATAGCTCAGTCGGTAGAGCAAATGACTGTTAATCATTGGGTCCCTGGTTCGAGTCCAGGTCGCGGAGCCAAATTCAAAGCCCTCGGCACATGCCGGGGGCTTTTTCGTTATCGGGACGAAAGTTCGCCCCTTCAGTCGCACCTCACTCGATGACGATCCGCGCCCGGTTCTTCTCCAGCAACGCCGGGCCTACCCCTTTCACTTCCAGCAGTTGATCCACCGAGACGAACGGACCATGGGCCGCACGATACTCGAGGATCGCCCTGGCCTTGGCCTCGCCGACACCGTTGAGCCCCCGTATCAGGGCGGCCTCGTCGACCGTATTGATATTGACCTGCTCCCCCGGCGACACGGTCGTCGCAGGTGTCGTTGCGGCCAGCGGATTCTTGGCGACGGCGACCGGTGCGGCGGAAGCCGAAAACGGAAGACAGGCGAACAGGATGAGAAGCAGAGCGGATTTGATTAGGTGCATGGGTGCACTCCTTCAGAGATGAATGACCACGTAGAGGGCTTCATGCCCATCCACGAAACCACCTTATCGCCGTGGAACGCACCTGGATCGACAGCCCCAGCAAAGCAGTCGCTTCCTGGTCCGGCACCGGAAACATCGTACGGAGAAAACAAAAAAGGCCGCTAGGCGGCCTTTTCCGGAGAACGATGACTCAGGGTTCTCGCCGCCTCTGGCGATAGATCCAGTCGACGATTTCACCGTCAGGCGCATAGCCGCTGACGGTTTCCCGCAGCAACTGGCGAACCCGCGAGTAGTCGTCCTTCTCCACGGCGGCCAGCAACTGCTCCAGCACGACCTTGAAGGCCTCCCAGCTCAGGTGTTCCTCGTTGGCCCGCATGATCATCGGATGGTCGGTGGGATTCACGTTGTCACCGATCAGCAGCTCTTCGTAGAGCTTCTCGCCAGGACGCAGGCCACTGAACTCGATGGCGATGTCACCATGGGGCGAACGCTCGGAACGCACGCTCAGGCCGGACAGGTGGATCATCTTCTCGGCGAGCTCCAGGATCTTCACCGGCGGCCCCATGTCCAGCACGAATACATCTCCGCCCTGCCCCATCGAACCGGCCTGGATGACCAACTGCGCTGCCTCGGGAATGGTCATGAAGTAACGGGTGATGCTCGGGTGGGTGACCGTCACCGGGCCGCCGCGCTTGATCTGCTCGCGGAACAGCGGAATGACCGAACCGGACGAACCGAGGACGTTGCCGAAGCGGACCATGGTGAAACGGGTCTTGTTGACGTGATGCACGTCCTTCCGATCGCCGAACAGCACCGGTGCCGATTCGTTGCTGAGCGCCTGAAGGACCATCTCCGCCAGGCGCTTGGTGCTGCCCATCACATTGGTCGGTCGCACCGCCTTGTCGGTGGAAATCAGCACGAAGTTCTGCACGCCGACCTGCACCGCGGCCTGCACCGCATGCAAGGTGCCTATCACGTTGTTGAGAACGCCCTCGGCGATGTTGTGCTCGACGATCGGCACATGCTTGTAGGCCGCCGCATGGTAGACGGTATTGACCTTCCAGGTACGCATCACGTCCACCAGGCGCTCGGGATTGCGCACCGAACCGAGGATCGGCAACAGGTTCACCGAAAGCGACTCGCGCTTGATCCGACGCTCCAGTTCCTGATGGATGCTATAGAGGTTGTATTCGCTGTGCTCGAACAGGATCAGCACGCTAGGCGAACAACTCATGATCTGCCGACAGAGTTCCGAACCGATAGAGCCGCCCGCCCCGGTCACCATCACCACCTGACCGCGGATGCACCGTTCCAGCAGCTCCTTGCGCGGTGCGACGCTGTCGCGCCCCAGCAGGTCAGCGATGTCCACCTCCTGCAGGTCGTCCACCTTGACCCGGCCGCTGGCCAGGTCCATGAAGCCGGGCATGCTGCGCACGTGCAGCGGGAACGGCTCCAGGGACTCGAGAATCTCTCGGCGCCGGGCCCGAGTGGCGGAAGGAATCGCCAGGAGAACCTCCTGCGCGCCCGTCTCGTCGATCATCTGGCGGATATGCTTGGCGGTATAGACCCGCAGACCGGCGATGACCCGGTTGGCGATCTGCTTGTCATCATCGATGAACGCCACCGGACGCATCGCCCGACCGAGACGCAATGCCGCAACCAACTGGTTGCCGGCCGCCCCCGCGCCATAGATAGCCACCCTGGGCAGGCCATCCTGGCGGTTGAGAAATGGTACCGACTGCACAGCAGAGTACCAGTCTCCCATGAAATACTGGCGCATGGCCAGACGCAAGCCGCCGATCAGCAGCATGCTCAACCACCAGTAGTTGAACACCAGGGAACGCGGCACCACCGCCGGCGGGGAGCGGTACCAGTAGACCAGCAACGACAGGACCAGCGCGGAAATGGTGACGGCCTTGGCGATCGCGATAAGGGCGTCGTTGCCCAGGTAGCGCATCACCGCCCGGTACATGCCGAAGCGGATGAACAGGGGAATGGCCACCAACGGGGCGGCGATGAACAGCCAGGCATGGCCGCTAAACGGGCTGATCATGTCTTCTGTGCCCAACCTGACCAAGAAAGCCAGCCAGAGGGATAGCCACACAAGAGTCACATCGGCAGCGACTTGCAGCATTCGCTTATAGCGGCGCGGCAATCCCAGGAGCTTTATCCTCAAATTATCCAACATCCTATTTATCAGCCCCGTTCAATACATCCATACCAACCAGACAGATCAGACAGATAACCATGGCAACAATATGGCAAGGCCCACGCTACGTCTCAGGACATCCCCTCCCAAGACTCGTCGCCATCCAAGCCATAGGAGCATACGCGATAAGCCCCCAAGTACTCCGTCGATAATGCTTAGTACTACCAGCAATGCTAGGGTAATAACCAGAAGAAACTGATCACAGCCACAAAGGATAACCGGCAAATGCCACTTCAGCACGACACCAACGTGCCATCATGCGTGACTCGATAGCTCTGCCGAATTTTATCGCCTCATAACAAACGATGCAGCAGCAAAGTAAAAGTGACATCGAACACGAGCACGTCGAGTGGAATCAGCCAGCGTCCGAGCAGGATGCAAAAACCCGCCCCCCCATGGCAATGCTCAAAAAATCACTGCCAGGCCCCTGAAAACACACGCAGGGAAAATCCCAGATCAGCTCCACATGCACGGATCGCCACAGCACCGTCGATACCTATCACAAGGATCGTAGATGACCTGCCCCCAGTTTTAGTACGCTGCCTAGGTAGTAGGCCCTGGGGTTGACATCAATTTTCCTGCTTCAGTTGCTGCTGGCGAGTTCGCCAACTTGCAGCAAACTCTAGCGAGGTGAGATTGCCAATGGCGCTGGACGGTCGGTGCTCGTTGTAATCGTGCCGCCAGGCCACGATGCGGATTCTGGCTTCGACCAGCGAGCAGCAGCAGTGCTCATTGCGGAACTTGCCGTTGAATGACGATGAAGGCGTTCTGCGTGGGCTTGCCGGACTGAGTCAGCTTCAACTTAATATCACGCCGATAGGCCCACTGATCAAGCGCCTTGCCGGTGAACTCGGGGGTGCGGATCGCCTTCGGGTAGCCGCGCAACCGTGCCATCTCGTCCAGCGCCCGTGTGACACGAAAACCGCTGATACCGTGCTCCACCAGGATGCCAACCGACTCCTTGGTGAAGTCATCGACCACCGTCAGGCATTTGATCCGTCGCCCAGTGCTGAGCGCGTCGAAGACGAAATCCATCGACAAGACCTAGTTCGGTGCGCTCGGCAGGCTCAGGCATTCGCACGCCACCGCGCCCCTGTGGCGGCGCCTCCGCCGCTTCACCATCAAGCCGACGGCTCAGTATAGCCGGTAAGTCCGCTTGTAGTTGATCTGCACACCAGCACGCCGCAGCAGAATGTGCAGGCGGTGATAGCCAAAGTGCCGAAGCCCTTGCCAGTTCCACCAGTTGGGCTTGCAGCTCGGTGTTTTGCACACTAGTTCGCGGCTGGTGGCACAACACAGAGCGGGACAGCCTGAACAACTGACAGGCACGACGCTCGGAG
>OCLR01000717.1_pt1 | contig 13553 bp, 7 predicted proteins | sample 1496001 | NCBI WGS metagenome assembly OCLR01 (sample SAMN04168690, study PRJEB22393) | synthetic metagenome | isolation source: purchased from BEI Resources HM-276D | reverse complement strand
TAAAGTTTCATTGTCGGTATCCAATGGCAGGATATGGGGGGGATATAGGTGGTCTGGAGCATATCGCCCAAATCCTGACCATGTTTGAATAATCAAGGCTCTTTCATTTGCCTTATAGCCAGCCCAATAATCTTGTTCTTGATTGAAAGTCATTTATTCGATCTCCGTAATTTTGACTGTAATGTTTTGACTTTTGCCATACTCTACCACACGTTGCAACTGCAATCTTTGCTCCTTATTAGTTTGTGCGGGTATGGCCAGATGGATTTCGCGCTGTTTGATCATGTCTGCCCTTAACGGTACTTCTGATAATTCATAACTTTTGAAATTTGCCGTCTTATCGATGTACCCTTTCATGGTACTGTAAAGCTGTTCGGGTTTGGACAGGCGTGCCGTAGTTTGCGTATCCAGAGTTTTGGCACTGATTGCCGTGCCTGTACCACGATCAAAATAATCAAATGTTTTAAAATTTTTAGGTAACCTTGCATTGGCAGACAAGCCCTTACCGACATAATCCTCCCAAGGCATTCCCTGTCCTTCAATCCCCTTGCCCCACTTGATACCGACTTCGGATTGGGACAGGATATTTCGCTGTACGTCAGCAGTTTTCGGAGTCAAGGAAGTTTTCACACCCGTTGCCAAGTTTCCCAATTTGCGCGTAATCAGCGTTTCCAATCCCCATACGGCTAGATTTTTCGCATCAGATACTAACGGCGATTCGTATTCTATTGGTGTACCCAAAGATAGGACAACTTTTTTACCAAAATCGGACTGGTAAGTGCCAAACAATTGCCGGCTTCCTTCTGAGGCCTGTGTATAACCACCGGTCATACCTGCCGTTGCAATAAGTCCACCGGCCGCACAGCCAATCCCGGTACTGCACAGACCTCCGCCTATAGCACCCGAACCGACAAAAGTCGTTGCACCCAATCCCATATTGCCCGCACCCTTAATTTTGGTGGCAGCACGGTCGTAACTGCTGCGTATATCATTCAGGCTGTTCCATGTTCCATATTTAAATGCATCCGTCCGCATCAATACGTTTTGTTCCGCTACAAACTGTTTACCGGCATCTTGGAGGTTTTTTAGTCCTTTATAAAGAGGGTCGAAGTCAGGTACGCCTTCCGCGCACCGGGTTAATGCACATGCAGCGGCTTTTAGGCGGTACTGTTCTTCAGCCGATTTGCCTTTTGACAGTTTGTTAAGGATTTGTGTTTCTTTCGGATGCAGCTGCCTATTGTTCCAATCGACATTCGCCCCTACTGCCGCCGTACCGACATTCCCGCCCGCCGCATAGCCGATTGCCGCCCCGCCCCGTGCAGTATGCTCCTGCCTATGCCGCCTTCTTTCCAGGTGTCGTAGCGGCTTTGGTTTTCGGCAAGATAGGCGTTTACTTGGCCGAGGGATGCGCGGAAGGCGGCTTTTTCGGCTTCGCTGTCCGTGTTTTGCAGTTCGGCCTCCAGCAGGGTTCGGGCTTCCTGATACCGTTCGTAACTTTGGGTATTGCCGAGTTTGTCGGCAACGGCCGCTACGGCTTGGGTGGCGTTTCTGCCGAACTCCTTCGTTACTTCCCTTTGCAGGTTGATCTCTTTGGCGACCGCGTCTTTGTCGAAGCTGTTTTTCAGACGGCCTGAGTGTTGATCCGCAGTTTCGGTGTCGATGCCGGTGTAGATACGCGCTTCGGTTTCTTTTGCAGTCCTGCCTGTTCGGGCAAGTTGTCCCGCTTCGTCGGTGATGTGTATGTTGTGGGTGTTGACGCCGCTGCGGGTGGTGCTGTTTTTGCTGTCTCCGTCGCTGCCGTAGCCGGCTGCCGGGCTTATCCTGTCGGTAGGCCTGCCTTGTTTGTCGGTAACCGTGCCGTCCCAGCCGCCGTTCAGGTCGAAACTGCCGCCTATGCCGAAGCTTTTGCCTTCGTAGCGGCTGTGGTTTTGAATGTCGCTATGGGTGAGGGTGGCCGTCTGAAAAAGGTTTTTGCCCTTATCTTCTGCGCTTTGGCTAGACGTGATGATACCGCCCTTGAGGTCTGTGTTGTCTCTGACTTTGATTTGATAGCCGTCTTCTCCGGCATAAATACCGCTTTGCCCGGTTACGGAGGCATGGTCTGCTTTGACTTTGCTTTGGCGGTAACTGCCGCTTGCACTGAATCCGTAACCGACAGTAACTTGGACATTGCCGTTTTGCTGTTTGCTCTGATAGGTTTCAGTATCTTGAACACTTTCTATATGCAGGTTGCGCGTATCTGCCTGTATGCCTTTGCCGATGAGCTGCGCACCTTTGAGGGTGGTATCCCCGCCGCTTCGAATGGTAGTTTTACCGGTTGTGCTGCCGACATGGGTGTGGCGGTGGGTTGCTTTTGTCTGATTGCTGTGGTGGCTTGTTGAAAGAAAGGCTGTCTGAAACGTATTTGTTGTTTCAGACAGCCTCCTGGCTCAAACCTTGAAAACTACATATGTGCGTTCCGCACATCCTACGTATTGAGTTTAGGTTTCACATGAGCTACGGCTTGCTATGCCGTCTTTTTTCCAGGTGTGGCCGCGGCTTTGGTTTTCGGCAAGGTAGGCGTTTACTTGGTCAGATGGCGGATTTTTTGTTCGTCGTAGATGATGGAGACGCTGATACCGGAGTAAGCGTAGATTGGGTCTTGACCTCAAACCTACACTTGTTTTACATAAAATTTCGTGTCTCTATTTGAAAAATCTAAATAACAACATTCTACTTTACCTATTGAATTGATTATAGTTGAAACAGGAATATTAAGAAGCCTAATACCCAAATCATCAATTTCAAAATCATTAATTCCACTCTTATAAAGATAGCTTATTATTTCATCATTAATTTTTCCAAGCCAATTAAAAGAAATATCTTCTAAAAAAAACTTATTTGGTTCAAATATCTCTATCGCTTCAAGCTGATTTTTATCATCATAAAAACAATGGATATTCAATTCGGGAAAAACATCCATAGGAACCCGAGAGTATGATGACTTATAAATTTCTTGTACATCAGAACTAAATATTGCACGAACTTGTTTTCGATTCAGATTTGATGAGATAATATTTCTTTCTATTTTTTTTGAACTAAAATAAAAAATTGCCATAATTTTTTTGCCTAAACAATATTACCATTTTCGTAAGATGCATAGAACAAACCATGTCTTATCCATTTTGTTCCATCGGCAGACAGATAACGACTATATCTAAATTTTATTTTTCACTCTCATAAAAAATTTTCTGCAATATTCAATATATTTACTTTCTTAACCATAGCGTAAATTCCTCAGGCTTATATATTTCAGTATAAGTATGACTTAAAGGATATGACGCCGCGTGTTACGAGTTGCTTCTTTTGATTTCAGGGTTTATATAAGTTATGGCTTGCCTGGGCTCGAAGTGATAAAGAGAGTATTTACTTTTCAACTATAAAAATATGAGATAGTTCCATGGGAAAACCGTAATTTAAGTTTTAATAAAGCACCTTCTAGGCGATATAAAAATTTTCTATAATTTTCATTTGGTTTATATTTATATATAAGCTGTATTTCAATAGTCTCATAGCTACTTTCTCCAAAATCTTCAAAAATTTGACCTGATTCAATATATTGAATATATGAATTTATTTTTTCTTGCAACAAAAACAAATGCTCGTTATCCCATTTTAAGTGATCAGAAATAGTTAATATGAGTATTCCGTTTTCAATAGAGGCTGAATCAATTACATTCTCTTCCAAAATAGACATTATCTTTTCCTTTCAATTATAACTTTAGTAGGTTCAATTTTGGTCCCCTTTGGATAGCCCGGTTTTCCCTTACCGACCACTGTTGCTCCCGTTCTTTCAATTTCAGGAAAAGCTTTTTTCTGATTTTTAGTAAGTGGCGCAGTTATTGAAGCCTTACACTCTGTACAAACATCAAGACCACCTTCTTTCGAAATAATATCAAGCCTAGTTTTTACACCACTTTTTGTTTTAACTGTAATCTGTCTTTGCGGTTTAAAGCCTTGTTTAACTTTCTTCTGATAAATTTCCATCTCAAAATCCTCACCAGATTTTTTATTTTTTTCCAGTTGATCTTTACGATTTTTATGTTTGATTCCCTTGCTAGCCAATGCCGTATCCGGAATCCTGTCCCCCTTCGCAACATTGCCGTTTGCAGGGATACGGATATTCCCCGCACCCGCCAATAAGGGATCGCTGCCGGTAACTGTCGGCTTGATGTTTTTCAGGTTGCGGATGCCTGCAAGAATCGGGACTTTTATCCTCGGATTGGGGTTGACAAGGCTCGTCAGTCCTTCGGCAACGTTCAGTGCAAACTCTTCGTTTTTCCGCTCTCCCTGCCTGATTTTGGTGTCTTTCGTCCCGCTGTGCAGCCAGGTCAGGTTGCGGTATTCGGGTTTGTCCTGTCGGCGGTATTCCTCAAACAGCTTCGGATCGTTGTAGGTTTGCGGATTTCTTGCGCCGTAGTCGCGGTAGTCCCAAGTATAACCCAAGGCTTTGTCTTCGCCTTTCATTCCGATAAGGGATATGACGCTTTGGTCGGTATAGCCGTCTTGGGAACCTTTGTCCACCCAACGCAGTATCTGCCTGCGGATTCTCATTGCCGCTTCTTGGCTGCTGATTTTTCTGCCTTCGCGTTTTTCAACTTCGCGCTTGAGGGCTTCGGCATATTTGTCGGCCAACGCCATTTCTTTCGGATGCAGCTGCCTATTGTTCCAATCTACATTCGCACCCACCACAGCACCACCACTACCACCAGTTGCATAGCCGATGGCCGCACCGCCCAGTGCGTTGACCGCCGCTTTGCCCGCCGGACCGAGGTTTTCCGCCGCTTTGTCCAAATACGGTGCGGCAAGGGAAGTGCCGCCGCCGGCCAGTATGCCGCCGAGGCTGCCGGTCGTCAGTCCGCCTGCCGCCCCGTGCAGTATGCTCCTGCCTATGCCGCCTTCTTTCCAGGTGTCGTAGCGGCTTTGGTTTTCGGCAAGATAGGCGTTTACTTGGCCGAGGGATGCGCGGAAGGCGGCTTTTTCGGCTTCGCTGTCCGTGTTTTGCAGTTCGGCCTCCAGCAGGGTTCGGGCTTCCTGATACCGTTCGTAACTTTGGGTATTGCCGAGTTTGTCGGCAACGGCCGCTACGGCTTGGGTGGCGTTTCTGCCGAACTCCTTCGTTACTTCCCTTTGCAGGTTGATCTCTTTGGCGACCGCGTCTTTGTCGAAGCTGTTTTTCAGACGGCCTGAGTGTTGATCCGCAGTTTCGGTGTCGATGCCGGTGTAGATACGCGCTTCGGTTTCTTTTGCAGTCCTGCCTGTTCGGGCAAGTTGTCCCGCTTCGTCGGTGATGTGTATGTTGTGGGTGTTGACGCCGCTGCGGGTGGTGCTGTTTTTGCTGTCTCCGTCGCTGCCGTAGCCGGCTGCCGGGCTTATCCTGTCGGTAGGCCTGCCTTGTTTGTCGGTAACCGTGCCGTCCCAGCCGCCGTTCAGGTCGAAACTGCCGCCTATGCCGAAGCTTTTGCCTTCGTAGCGGCTGTGGTTTTGAATGTCGCTATGGGTGAGGGTGGCCGTCTGAAAAAGGTTTTTGCCCTTATCTTCTGCGCTTTGGCTAGACGTGATGATACCGCCCTTGAGGTCTGTGTTGTCTCTGACTTTGATTTGATAGCCGTCTTCTCCGGCATAAATACCGCTTTGCCCGGTTACGGAGGCATGGTCTGCTTTGACTTTGCTTTGGCGGTAACTGCCGCTTGCACTGAATCCGTAACCGACAGTAACTTGGACATTGCCGTTTTGCTGTTTGCTCTGATAGGTTTCAGTATCTTGAACACTTTCTATATGCAGGTTGCGCGTATCTGCCTGTATGCCTTTGCCGATGAGCTGCACACCTTTGAGGGTGGTATCCCCGCCGCTTCGGATGGTAGTTTTGCCGGTTGTGCTGCCGACATGGGTGTGGCGGTGGGTAGTACTTCCCCCTTGCTCTTTACCTTTACCGATATTTCCTCCGGCGGTAATTCCAAACCTGATGCCGTTGCCTATTTTGACGGCTACGCCTGCATTCCAACCACTGCTTTTGTTTTTGCTTTGCTCGCTGCCGTCCTGTTTGGCAGATTGGAGTCTGATATGGTTGTCGGCAATGAGGGCAGTACCTGCATGGCCGATGACATCGGAACCTGTAATATTGATATTGGACTGCTCCCCACTTCCTGTTGCCGCAAGTGTGGTTTGCCCTTTGCCGATAATTTGACTTGCTGCCGCTTCGGTGTAATGTCTTTTTTGCTCGTTACGACTTTTCTGTTCGCCGTAGGTAATGGACACACTGATACTGGGGCTTTGATTGTTGTTTTGACCTTGTCCCGCACTGCTGCTTGGAGCAAATTGTTGCATTTGTTGGGTTGCTTGATAACTCTGCCATGCAGCATTGGCTGCAGCCATGGCATTAACGCGTTTATTTTTACTTTTGCCCACATTTTGGGCTGCTTGTATGAAGTTTTGTGCAGCTTGGACAACCGGGACATTGAGGGCGACGGTAAGGCCTTTTTGTTCCTGGGTATGGGCGTAGTCAGTGGCATACCGGTTGTTTGCGAACTCTACATCTATGCTTTTGGCTGTGACGGTATTGCGCCCCTCGGGGCTGGAGACGGTACTGCCGGTTTGTCGGTAGCGGTTTCCTGCAACTGTAACGGTGTCTCCATTCAGGCTGCCTATAATGCTGCCTGTATGGACAATATTGGTACGATCAGTGTCATCGGTAGTTTTCCGGTTACCGATAGTAAAGCCCAATCCGCCAGTACCCATGACGCCTGATTTTTTGCTCTCGTGGTATTCATTGCCGGTATAGCGATTATGGGCAGTAGAAATATCGATGTCGTGTCCTGCTTTTAAAACAATGCCCTTATCAGAAATAAGGTTGCTGCCGCGTACATTGATATCCTGCCCGGCTGCAACAATCATTTTGCCGCCGCCGATGTTGCTGCCGACTGCTTCATCATGACTGAAGCGGTAGCGGTCGTGTGTTTTGGTACTGGAAAGGATGCCTTTGCTTTTTCCGCTTACCGAGGTATCCAGTTCGGTTATTTGGCGTCCTTCGCTGATAGTGACATCACGTCCTGCGGCAAGGACGGTTTTGCCTTCTTCGGCCTCCAGTTCGCCTTGGCGGATTTTTAAGTCGTTACCGGCTCTAAGCAGTGCGCCGTTTTGCGTGCGGATACTGCTGCCGACTTCGGTACTTTGGCGGACATGGCGATGGTTCTCGTCATCTAATGTACCATAGGCTTCGCGATGTTCGGTACGGATGGTGCCGAGGTTGAGATTATTGCCGGCGGTAATTTGGGTAGTGCCGTCTTTAACTTGGTTAGAGACGGTGGCCGCATTGAGGTTGATATCGTTGCTGGCATGCAGGGATAGGATGCCGTCTGAAGTTCTGTTATCTACTTGTTCAGTATGGCTTCCGACCACGTTAATGCCGGCCATACGATCGATGGCGGTATTGCCGTTACGTTCATTACCGGAAGTTTGGGTTGTACCGTTAAGGTTGATATTTTGCGCTTGGGCAGTCAGCAGTCTGCCTGCTTGTACCTGCCCGCCGTCGATATTGATACTTTTTTCAGCTTTTAAGCCGATTTGGTCGGCTTGAATGTTACCGTTGCTGTTAATATTCCGTGCCTGGATGAGTACGGCCTGTCGCCCCGCAATGGTACCGCTGTTAGTCAGGTTGCCGTTTTGCAGTTTAAGTAAGACTTGTTCGGCACTAATCAGGCCACCGGAGGTATTGAGATCACCTTTGCGCGCCAGGGCATAGACTTTAGGAACCAGTACGGTTTGAGTCGAACCGTCAGACAGGGTGACGGTTTGATTTTCCATCCAAACGATATCTGAAGTTAAGCGGGCAACTTGCTCTGCACTCAAGGCGATACCTGGGGTGAGACCGAATGTTTTGGCAGCAGTAAGGCCGTTGTCCATCAGAGCTTTGAATTGTTCTTCATCACTCCTGTAGCCGTCGAGTCGGCGGTAGCCTGTTAACTGATGGATTTGTTCATTAACAAGTTTTTGTTCGTAGTAGCCGTCGCCAAGCCGTTTGTGTAGATGATTGGTGTCCAATTGCAGTTGTTGCAACATGTAGTCGCTGCCCAACCAGCGGCGGTAGTCTGCAAATTGAGGATCGGTTTCAACCAACCAGCCTTTATTGTCAGGATGGGTGGTATAGAGGCTGCTGTTAGGCAGAGTAACAGTAGCGTTATTTAACGAGACCACATTACCGGTATGGATGCGCTGACCATTGACGGCTGCCGTGGATACTCCGTCAATCAGTTTGATTGCAGATGCGGCGGGTTGAAAGGAAGGGGAGGCGGCATTCTGTTGGATGACGGATACAGGCGTGTCGAAGTCGTGGGTAAATAGTTGGGTATCATGGTAAGGAGTATGGTTTCTTTCAGTACGGCGTTGTCTTTTTCTACCGCTGTACCATCCTTTTTTTGTAACTGAATCCCACTGTGTGCCGACAGCATCTGTGCGACCTTTGCCTGTTGTACTTTGATTGGTAATTTCTTTCTGGTTTAAATCATCAGTGATAATACGCCCGCCTACTACAATCCGGCTGTCTTTGTTCAGCCAATTTTGACCTGAGGCAGTCAAATCACCGCCCACAGTAATGTGTGCCGGCCGGTTTTCGATGATGCGTTCTTTATAAGTCTCGATGTGGTAGTCTCGGACATGCCATTGGTTGGCCTCAATACGAGAACCATTTTTTAAATGGAACGTAGCAGTAGTTTGGTCTTTTTGTCCTTGCGAGTTGTCGAATAAACCGTCTTTTCCCGCCTGATAGTAGGTATTTTGCCCCAGTACGGTGTAGTCGCGGACTTGCTTTTCCGCTTTGGCTAAGTATGTCTCTGTTTTAAAGTGATTATTGATATTCTGCATATTCCGAACGGACATCAATGCATCACCTTGTACTTCCAAACCGGCACTGCCATTAACAAAGGTATCGGCCATGCCTGCCGCATGATGTTGTTCATCCAGTCGATTACCTACGGCAAAAATACCTTCGCTGGATAGTAGGGCACCTTCTTGGTTATGAATCTCTTTCGCTCCAATATCCAAACGTTTCCTTGCAGCTATTGCCCCCGCTTTGGTACTGCCTTCCGTCGTTTCTTCCCGGTTAAGCAGTATTTGCGCGTCCAGGGCAATATGGTTGCCATAGATTTTGCCTGTCCCGGTGTTGGTCAGGGTTTGACCTGCACCGATGTGGGTCAAACCGTCGCTGTTGATCAAGCCCCTGTTGTCAACATGCTGTTCGGATGTGATGTCCGTTTGTTCTCCACCAATAATTTTGCCTGTAACTTGGTTATCTATATTGCCGGCATTGAGTTTGAGCGTATGGCCTGCTTGTAGGGTATGGGTATTTTTCAGACGGCCTTTTATGCTTAGATTTAATTGTTTGCCTGCAGTGAGGTCGCGCTCTACGACGAAATCGTCCGTCAAAGCAATATCCAGTTTGTTACCGGCTGTTAATGTGCCATTGTTGGCGAGTGATTTGGCTTGTAGCGATACATTACCGGCAGATTGAATCGTGCCATCCGCATTGTTTAACGCCAAAGTGTTTTGATTTTTATCGTGAATAGACAACTGCCGGTTGGTGGCAATTTCACCATGTTGGTTGTATAGGCCGTCTGAAACAGCTAATTGTGCTTGGTTTGCAGATAGGAGTTTGCCGTTTTGGTTGTCTACATTTCGACTATTGATAGTCAGTTGTTCGGTAGCAGTAATATGGCCGCTTTGGTTAGTCAGTTGCTGACTTTGGATGTTAACCGTTTCAGCCTCTATACGTCCGCGCGTATTATCTAGAGTCTGACCTTCGGTATTCAGTCGTGCAACAGAAACTTTTCCTGTATTGCGAAGATTATTCTTGGTGGTAACGGTTCCACTATCGGCAAGAATGTTACCTGCATTATGTAAACCGGCGGTATCAAGCTGTAAATGTGCAGCTCGAATATTGCCTTTTTTATCATTGCTCAAGCGGCCCGAATGAATGAGTGTCAGATTGTTGGCGGCAATTTCTCCGGCATTATGCAGTTCACGGTTATCAATCTTGCCGGTTTGAGTTAATAAGTGACCGCTGTTTTTAGCAGTTTGAGTGTTAACAGCCAGATCGTGTGCCTGGAGTTTGCCTTTTACCGTATTGTTAAATGAATCGCCTGATACTCGTAGTTTAGCCGCATTCAGACTACCCGAATTTCCCAAACCGTTTTGGGCGGCAATGTCAATTTGCCCACCCGCATTAATTGATCCTGCATTGTCAAATGCTCCTGTTGTTTGAATGCGTCCTACGGCGTAGTTTTTTGCAGGTGCTGTAGGTGAAACGGGATTGTTTGAACCAGGCTTAGATACCGAGACAGTGCTGCTGCCTGAACCTGTTGCAGTACTCGGAATCTGTGGTATGACTGATGGATTGGGATTCAAACCGGTCTGTGGAACGTCACTTACACCAATCTTGCCACTGTTATCGAATTTGCCGGCAGATACCAAATCCAATGCTTGTGAACCTGTTTGAGTAATATTACCTGTGTTATCCAAACCACCTGTTGACATATCTAAGCGGGCAGCCTGGATCGTACCGTTGTTTTGGTTTTTCAGACGGCCTAAATTACGAACAGTCAATCGACCTGAGGATAAGACCGTACCTGAATTGTCCAGCGTCTGGCTGTGAATATTGGCATCATCCTGTGAGGCAACCGTACCGCTATTATGAACATTGCGGGCATGAAGTGAAACCGCATGATTTTCTCCCGTCGCTGCAATCATGCCCGTGTTGACCAGTTTACCCTCAGCATTCACTGCCACATTGCCGGCTGAGGCAAACCATTGCCCTTGATTACGAATGCCTGCTTGCTCGACCGTACTGATCAAGGTGATTTTGTTGGCATACATACCTCCTAATTTGCCTGTATCAATCGCAAATAAAGGGATATGTGTGCCGTTGTTGGCTGTATTGTTTGACGTATTGGCAGCAGCATTATTGAGAATAGGCGAATGTGCATTACCTGTTGCGACCACATCGTTTTGTCCCGCGACGACACGAACATCTTGTCCCCATACGGGTGCATCAATTTTGGAATGATAACTGAGAATACGTGTGTAATCGGTATCACGTGCATCCAAACCGTGTCCGGCGATTACAACATTGCCTTGCCTTATCTTAAAGCCGCTAAGGTCTCCTGCTTGATATTGCGGTTGGCCTGTCGTCAAAGTGGCACGGGAAGCATTGATAAAACCACCACCATTGACTGCAATCCCTGCCGGATTGGCAATAACGACTTCTGCACGTCGTCCGCCCACTTCAATATAGCCATTCATTTGTGAAGAATGGCTGCTGTTGATTTGGTTTACAACCACACGTGCTTCGCCCCTTGCCAACCAAGGATTACCTTGAATCCAACCGCCTAGCTGTGTTTGGGTGTTGCTGCGGCTGTTGTTTAAAATCGCCCCGCGATTACCCACATCAAACTGGGCGTATTGATTAACAGAAACCCCTGCCGAAGTAGGGGTTTGAATATTGACTTGCGGTATGCCGTTACCTGTTTGCAGGATGGTAGGCTGTTGCTGTGCAGGTGCGGATTTGTCGGCAACGATACCTTGGGCAGTAGCAGAAGAAGAAGTCAGGATAAGGGCAGAACCGAGCAGTAATGAAAGGGAGAATGAGATAACAGAGATAGAATGGATAAAACCCGCAAAGCCCGCAATATCATTTGGCAAAATACCTACAGCTTGGGTGTCGGCTGTGTTTTTGCCCTCGCGTTTGGCATTTTCAGCAACGGCTATCATGCAGTTTCGATGTTTGTTAAATACAACTTTGTACAGGGTGCGGTTCATAGTAAGGGCTTTCTTAATAATATTTTTATAATCGTAAATTAGATTAATTTTTAGGGGCTGACGTAGATTAACAGTTATGCCAGGCTACGAAAATAAAGATAACCAATTGTAAATTAAACAATAGAGTTCAAAAGAAACTGCTTGAATTTTTCGTACTCCAAGCTACCGCCCGTTCCGCTGCCGATATTTTGGGTATGGCGCTGCGGGCAATTTCCGTTCCCACTTCGGCGAGTTGGCGCATAATGGAACGCTCGCGCACGATTTCGGCATGGCGCCGGATGTTGGCGGCAGACGGAGTATTTTGCGCCAGCGTAATCAGATATTCGAATCCCCCCGCCGCTTCCAGCTCTTCGTTCCGCTGCAAATCTTCCTGAACCGTGATGACATCGGCAGGACGGCTCTCATTGATCAGTTTGGCAATGGATCGGAAAATCAGGCGGTGTTCGTGGCGGTAGAAATCCTCTCCCGAAACCACATCGGCAATCCTGTCCCAAGCCGGATTTTCCAGCATCAACCCGCCCAAAACGGATTGTTCCGCCTCCATTGAGTGCGGCGGAAGCGATAATGAGCCGATTCCTCCGTCTTCAGACGGCATGGCTGTGTAATCGTTCATGGTACATCCGACAAAATTGCAATCTTCTATTGTAGCGTAAAGCAGGTTCAATTGGTTTCCGTACCGCAAAACAGGTAGAATACGCGAGTTGCCGGGTTAAATACCTTCCTCAACCATCACAGTTAACATAGGAAATAATTTGGCAATCTGAGAATCGGCTATCCACCTGTTTGTCCCTTCAGTCCTAAGCATACCTGAATCTTTAACCCAAATTGTTCCATCCTTGTCCTTAAAACGTGTGCCATTAGAAATCTTTTCCCATTCGTTTAAAACGACTTTTGCATTTTTGTTTTCAGGATTTTTGGCCCCATTATCTTTAGCCACATCTTCAAATCCCCAACGTTCCTCTACGGCTTTTTTCAGAATATTCAGCCTATGGGCTTTAGTCACGTTCTGACCTTTTGCAATGAGCGAAGCGATATATGCTTCCGCCCTGACCCGTATCGTTCCGGCTTCCAAATCAGTCATTCCGGCAAAAAGTTCCGATTGATTTTCAAGAGGGATGTCTTTCGACCCTATTTTATGTAGGATTGAGAATGTAAAACCTACAATTTTTCGTCCTTCTTTATGCTGCTCGTAGGTAATGGAAATATCCGTTTTATCATTGATCTGCTTGACGGCGAAATCCAAAACCTTACGTTTGAATAGCTCCATTTTTTGATACTCGTCAGGCATCATACCCAAACGTTCGCGCAACTCCATTGTACTGAACATCGGTGTCTTACCGGCTGCACGCCATGAAATAATAATTTCGTAGAGCCGCACCGCGTATTTACTGCTCAACGATGAGACCTGATCAAGCTCGTAGCTTGTGAAGTTTTTTTCTAGCATCGTAATCAAAGGGGCAACATTTGGTGCAAAAACTAACTCTACCGTTGCCTGTTGTTCAATATAGGCGACTTGAGATACCCACCTTGTCCGTACTACCTTTTCCCCTTTTGGTGTTTTTTCGATAAAACTGAATTGGCGTTCAAAAAGGTTGTTACAGGCATCTTTCAAAGCCTTATACGCCGTATTACGGTTGGTATGGAAATTATTAACGATGCAGAACTTATCCGTTCCATGCAGCGTCAGCAGCACATAGATGCTGAAT
>OCLR01000691.1_pt1 | contig 14477 bp, 9 predicted proteins | sample 1496001 | NCBI WGS metagenome assembly OCLR01 (sample SAMN04168690, study PRJEB22393) | synthetic metagenome | isolation source: purchased from BEI Resources HM-276D | reverse complement strand
CCGGCGAGCCAGGAGGTCGCGCCGGTCCGCAGCCTCTCGTCGCGCCCGCCCCTCGCTCCCCCACCCGCCCCTCGACCCTCCGCAAGCGCGCCATGCTGTACACATCCACGAAGCGCCCGTCCCGCACCGCGTAGTCGCGCATCTCCCCTTCGGTCTCGAAGCCGAACTTGCGATACAGCGCCAGCGCCGGGGCGTTGTCGGTGTAGACGGTGAGTTCGACGCGGCGCAGGTTCATCCAGTTGTCGGCGATGTCCAGCAGTTCGCCGAGCAGGCGGCTGCCGACGCCCTTGCCCTGCCAGGCGACGGCGACGCCCATGCCGATGCTGCCGCTGTGGCTGCGGCGGATGCGCGGGTGCTGTTCGAGGCTGGCGCTGCCGATGACGTCGCCCTGGTGCAGGGCGACGAGGATCAGCAGGCGGTCGTCGTCCGCGCTGTCGTGCAGGCGCTTGCGGCGCTGCTCCACCGACTGGTAGGGCATCTGCAGGACCTGGCGGGCCACGGCGGGGTCGTTGTACAGGGCGGTGAGGCCTTCCACGTGGCGTTCGCTGTAGCGTTCGAGGCGGATCGTCGGCGATTCGGCGGTCATTGCGGTCATCCCTGGGCTGTCTGGCCACCCAGCATAAGCGTCTGCGCCGGGCTCGACCAGCCGGTCGGAGATCGCGCTTTCCCTGCCGCGCGGCTCTGGCTAAGCTCGACCTTCAAACAACGAAAGGACGCCAGCATGGTCCAGAGCGCCCCAGCCAGCGAAATCGCCGCCCTCATCCTGCGCGGTTTCGACGATTACCGAGAGCAGTTCCGCGAGATCACCGACGGCGCCCGTGCCCGCTTCGAGCAGGCGCAGTGGCAGGAAGCGCAGCGCGCCTCGGCGCAGCGGATCAACCTCTACGAGGAAAAGGTCGCCGAGACGGTGGCCGGGCTGCGCGCGGGGCTGGCCGACAGCGAGCTGCTGGACGTGGAGCGCTGGCCGATCATCAAGAGCGCCTACATCGCGCAGATCGACTTGCGGCTGGACGACGAGCTGGCCGAGACCTGGTTCAACTCGATCTTCTGCGGGCTGTTCAGCCACGACAACATCAGCGACGGCACGATGTTCGTGCACACCACCCGGCCCTCGCTGCGCGCCCACGCCCGCGCGCCCTACACCCGCACCTACCGGCCGGGCGGCGACCTGCGCCAGGCGCTGGAGAAGATCTTCGACGACTACCGCTTCGACGTGCCCTACGACGACCGCGAGCGCGACCTCGAACGGATCGACGCACTGCTGCACAGCAACCTGCCGGACTGGGTGTGCAAGGACCCGGACCTGGCCATCGAGCTGATCGGCTCGGTGTTCTATCGCAACAAGGGCGCCTACCTGGTGGGCCGCCTGTTCACCCCGGACGAGCAGTGGCCGCTGGTGTTCCCGCTGCTGCACCGCGAGGACCACGGCATCCAGTTCGACACGGTGATCACCGACGAGGCGGAAGTCTCGATCATCTTCTCCTTCACCCGCTCCTACTTCATGGTCGACGTGCCGGTGCCGGCCGAGCTGGTGGCCTTCCTCAAGCGCCTGCTGCCGGGCAAGCACCTGGCCGAGCTGTACACGTCGATCGGCTTCTACAAGCAGGGCAAGAGCGAGTTCTACCGCGCCCTAATCAACCACCTGGCGACCACCGACGACCGCTTCGTCATGGCCCCCGGCGTGCGCGGCATGGTGATGAGCGTGTTCACCCTGCCCGGCTTCAACACGGTGTTCAAGATCATCAAGGACCGCTTCAACCCTTCGAAGAGCGTCGACCACGCCACGGTGATCCAGAAGTACCAGTTGGTGAAGAACCACGACCGGGTCGGACGCCTGGCCGACACCCAGCAGTTCGCCGACTTCCGCTTCCCGGTGAGCAAGTTCGAGCCGGAGTGCCTGGCCGAACTGCTGGAAGTGGCGCCGTCGACGGTGGTGATGGAAGGCGACGTGGTGCTGATCCGCCACTGCTGGACGGAGCGGCGCATGACCCCACTGAACATCTACCTGGAGAACGCCAGCGAGGCGCAGACCCGCGAGGCGCTGAACGACTACGGGCTGGCGATCAAGCAACTGGCGGCGGCGAACATCTTCCCCGGCGACATGCTGCTGAAGAACTTCGGCGTGACCCGCCATGGCCGGGTGGTGTTCTACGACTACGACGAGATCTGCTACCTCACCGAGGTGAACTTCCGCTACATCCCCGAGCCGCGCTTCCCCGAGGACGAGATGTCGTCCGAGCCCTGGTATTCGGTGGGGCCCAACGACGTGTTCCCGGAAGAATTCCCGCGCTTCCTGTTCGTCGACCTCAACCAGCGCCGGCTATTCGCCAAGCTGCACGGCAACCTCTACGACGCCAAATACTGGCAGGGCCTGCAGGAGCAGATCCGCGAGGGCAAGGTGATCGACGTGTTTCCCTATCGGCGGCAGGAGACGCCCGAGCAGTTGCTCGGGTAGGTGCGGAGACAGGAATCGACCCAGCCGCACGCCCCTAGACCAACTGCGCCCCCAGCGCCCGCACCACCCGCTGCAACTCCGCCTGTCCACCGGTGGCGACGCGCAGGCCGGTGATCTCGCGGCGCGGCGGGTAGTGTTTGCGCAGGGCGTCGAAGGCGGCGCGGCGGGTGGCGCTGTCGCCGGTCAGGCTGCGGCGGAAGGCGGCGTCGTCGCTGCGCGGGTCGTACACCGCGCGGCACAGCGTGGCCAGCGCCCAGGCCGGGTCGCAGCCGGGGTTGAGTTGCAGGCCGGCGAGCCAGGTTTCCGGCAGCACGTCTTGCAGGCTCACGCGTTCGGCGATGCCGCGCCAGGCGCAGTAGGCCTGGTAGATCTGTGCGGTGCCGCGCAGCTTGCCTTCCAGGCTGTAGCCGGCGATGTGCGGCGTGGCGATCAGGCAGCGCGCGGCCAGTTCGGGGTCGGCCTGCGGTTCGCCTTCCCAGACGTCCAGCGCCACTTCCAGGTCGGCGCCGCCTTCGAGCAGGCGGCGCAGGGCCTGGTTGTCGACCACCGCGCCACGGCTGGCGTTGACCAGCCAGGTGCCGGGACGCAGGGCGGCCAGGCGGGGCTCATCCAGCAGGTGGCGGGTCGGGTGTTCGCCGTCGCGGTTCAGCGGAGTGTGCAGGCTGATCACGTCGGCCTCGGCCAGCAGCCGTTCCAGCGAGACGAATTCGCCGTCCGGCTCGCGTGCCTGGCGCGGCGGATCGCAGACCAGCACTTTCCAGCCCAGCCCGCGCAGCACCTCCACCAGCCGCCCGCCGACCTGCCCGGCGCCGACCACCCCATAGGTGCGTTCGGCCAGGTCGGCGCCGCGCACCTCGGCCATCGCCAGCAGGCAGCCGAGCACGTAGTCCACCACCCCGCGGGCGTTGCAGCCGGGTGCGCTGGACCAGGCGATGCCGGCCTCGGCGAAGTAGTCGAGGTCGAGGTGGTCGGTGCCGATGGTGCAGGTGCCGACGAAGCGCACCGGCGAGCCGGCCAGCGCCGCGCGGCTGACCTCGGTGACCGAGCGCACCAGCAGCACGTCGACCTCGGCCAGCGCCGCGCGGTCGATGGCGCGCCCGGGCAAGCGGCGAATGGAGCCCTGGTCGGCGAAGAAGGCGTCGACCACGGGAATGTTTTCATCGGCGAGAATACGCATGCAGACCTCCGCGAACGAGGCTGCACACTCTAGCAGGCCGAGGGCTCGCGGTGTTGCCGAACGGCTCGCGAGGCGGACCTGCCAGCGCCATGCGCAAGCCTCGACGATCGCGTTTTTCCCAACCACGACCGCGAACGATGGCCAGCTACAAGGAACAGAACCGCGAACGCCTCGTCCGTCTCCTCGACCAGGCGGCGGACGCCAGGGAGCCCGTTCATCGAGCCGGTAGCTCGCTCCGCTCCGGCATGGCCGCCAGGCGCTGGCGCATTTCCTCGCTGGCGGCAGGCCCGGCCTGCACGGTGCATTGCTCCAGCGGTACCGTTCGGCCATCGGCGAGAGCCGCCATGAACGAGCGCACCGGCCGCCCGCTTGTTCGCTCGACGAGCTGCACGCTCTGCCCTTCCTCTGCGTAGTGGCGATTGCCCCAGGCGACGAAAGCCATGAGCACGACGCGAAAATCCTCGCCCTTGGCCGTGGGCACGTACTGATAGCGCAGCGGACGCTGGCTGTAGGGCTGGCGTTCGAGCAGGCCCGCCTCCACCAGCGCGTTCAGGCGCCGGGTGAGCATGTTCGGCGCGATATCCAGGCTGCGGGAAAATTCGTCGAAGCGGCGCAGGCCCTGTAGTGCATCGCGCATGATCAGGATGCTCCACCATTCGCCGACCCGTTCCAGGCTGCGGGCGATGGGGCATTCGGCATCGGCGAAGGTCTTGCGTTGCATGGTTCTTCCTTGGCGAGGCTCACAAAGTGCTGGTCCGCATGTTACTTTCATGATGATAGTTACGTCCACTGACTGCTATTCCAACGGAACAGAAGGACTCGGACCCTCATGAGCAAACGTATCGTCGTCACCGGCATGGGCGCGGTCAGCCCGCTGGGCTGCGGAGTCGAACCCATATGGCAACGCCTGCTGGCCGGGCAATCGGGCATCGCCACGCTCCCGGCGGAGCTGATCGGCGACCTGCCCATCAGCATCGGCGGCCAGGTCCCCGACCGTGCCCGGGACCCGCAGGCCGGCTTCGATCCCGACCTGCTGCTGGCCGCCAAGGAACAACGCAAGATGGACCGCTTCATCCTCTTCGCCCTGGCCGCCGCGCAAGAGGCCCTGGCGCAGGCCGGCTGGGCGCCGCAGAGCGCCGAGGCGCAGGAGCGCACGGCGACCGTCATCGCCTCCGGGGTGGGCGGCTTCCATGCCATCGCCGAAGCGGTGCGGACCACCGACGGCAAGGGGCCGCGACGCCTGTCGCCCTTCACCATCCCGTCCTTTCTCTGCAACATGGCGGCCGCCCATGTGTCGATCCGCCATGGCTTCAAGGGACCGCTGGGCGCCCCGGTGACCGCCTGCGCGGCGGGCGTGCAAGCCATCGGCGACGCGGCGCGGATGATCCGCGCGGGAGAGGTCGACGTGGCGCTCTGCGGCGGCGCGGAAGCGACCATCCACCGGGTCAGCCTGGCCGGCTTCGCCGCCGCGCGCGCCCTGTCCAGCGATTTCAACGACAGCCCCGAACGCGCCTCGCGCCCCTTCGACCAGGCCCGCGACGGCTTCGTCATGGGCGAAGGCGCCGGCCTACTGGTCATCGAGGAACTGGAGCACGCCCTGGCGCGCGGCGCCAGGCCCATCGCCGAGCTGGTGGGCTACGGCACCAGCGCCGACGCCTACCACATGACCGCCGGGCCGGAAGATGGCAGCGGTGCCCGCCGGGCCATGCAGCAGGCGCTGCGCCAGGCCGGCGTGGAAGCGGCCGCGGTGCAACACCTGAATGCCCACGCCACCTCCACCCAGGTAGGCGACAAGGGCGAACTGGCCGCCATCAAGGCCGTGTTCGGCGCCGGCAGCGGGCTCGCCATCAGCGCGACCAAATCCGCCACCGGCCACCTCCTGGGCGCCGCCGGCGGCATCGAGGCGATCTTCACGGTCCTGGCACTGCGCGACCAGCTCGCCCCCGCCACGCTCAACCTGGAAACGCCCGACACCGACGCCGAGGGCCTCGACCTGGTTCGCGGCGAAGCCCGGCGCTGGCCGATGGAACACGCGCTGTCCAATGGCTTCGGCTTCGGCGGGGTGAATGCCAGCCTGTTGTTCCGGCGCTGGGTGTAGGGTGGGCGACCCCTCTGCCAGTCGTTCCTGAGCGCGCTGGCGGAGGGGAAGCCACTCATGTCGCATGCCCCACCAGCGCGTGTGGGTTTTCCTAATGCTGTAACTGCGTCGTGACGGTGTGTAGGCACGATCTGGATTCGTGGGAGCGGGAAATTGCTTGTGGAGTGGGCGTTCGATGGCCGATTTCGGCCAGAAGCGGACGCCGAATTGGTTTGGTCCTCCACTCTGGTCTTGGTCCAGCTAAGCTAGACGGGAAATTCAATTATCGCCCTGCATTCACTTTTCCAGTGTCTTGCCCTTGAGGGCGCGCGCGCACGCTTTTGCTTATCGCCCACGAGGGGGAGCTCTGCGTGATGGAGTTGATGCTCGCCGGCAGAATGATCCAGCCCCCGGTGAACCGTCATGCGGCGTACAACTAATGGAGGATCTGCACCGGATAGGTTATGCCGGAAGCAGGCCAAACTAGCCTAGCCTACGGAAAATCCTACCGAAACTTGGGTCAATCTCTCGGGATGGCGATTGCTGAATAATCAGCTAGGCGCTAGTCTTCCCGAAAGAAAAGGACTCCGAGCAAACAGTGAAAGAAAAATTGATTATTATGAACGCGCACACCACTTCATTGCAAGCTTGCGCGCTTTTATTGAAAAAATAGCTTATTAATAAGTGCCTTCGAACACTTAGGCGCACAACTTTAGAGCCAACTGATTTAAGGGCGTGAAATGTCAATAGATATTCTGGTAACTACCGACAGACTAAACAAAGATCCGCTAGGTCGAGAATTCATTAGCTATATAGAAAGTAATAGTGACCGATTAAACCTGGCGGGAAGTGCTCTTTATTACGATTTTCCGGCATACTCCGACTACGACACGGTAACTCACAAGCCAGATGTGCTTATACTTAGTCCCGCCCACGGGATTTTAGCAATACGACTAATAAACCTGGCGAGACTAAATCAAGGTGCACTCTCACAAGCCGATGAGTCACTTAATCAATTCTGCAGCATACTGATTGGCCGCCTGCTAAAAAGCAAGCCACTAAGAGAAGGGAGATCAAAGCTTTCCTTTGAAGTCACACCCGTTATATATTGCGATCAAAAAACAGATGTATTACCCGAAGATCTTGATTGTGAGCTCGTGTCGTCGTATGGCGCATTTGAAGCCTTAATTGAAAAACTTAAAGACAGAGAGTCTAACGCAGAGACTCTTTCAGAGATTCGATCTGTTCTGGAAGGTGCAAAAGCGCTAACCAGAGCCTCCAAAAGGATTGTTGAAGATCCGGAAGTTACACCAGCAGCTGCCGCCCTAGCCAAACTTGAGTCAGAAATTGCCAACTTTGATCAGAAGCAGAGACGGGCAGCACTTGTAACAATAGATGGCCCTCAACGAATACGAGGCCTGGCCGGGTCGGGAAAAACGGTTATCTTGGCTATGAAGGCAGCACACCTTCATATGACAAGGCCCAACGATAAAATACTGGTAACTTTTTTCACAAAAAGCCTTAGATCACCGATTAAAGACTTAGTAACAAAGTTCTATAGGCATTACAAAGAGATTGATCCCGACTGGAACAACATCCACATAAGGCATGGCTGGGGAGGTAGCAATAGCAGCGGAACCTACGCAGATGCTTGCAGAAGATCAGGTAGAATGCCCCGCTCATATAGTTCAGCAAGGGATGCTGCGCCCAGGGGAGTCGAGCCATTTAGCTTCGCATGTGAGGAATTGATCAATAGCGCTCAAAGCCTTGAATACTACGACCATATACTCATCGACGAAGGGCAGGACTTTCCAGACGGGTTTTATAAACTTTGCTTTGAACTGGCAAAGGGCGATAGAGACAAAAAAAATATAGTATGGGCATATGATGAGCTGCAAAATATTCTAAATGTAAAAATGCGCTCTCCAGCAGAGCTATTCGGACAGGACGATGATGGAGAGCCCCGTATCTCTCTAGCTAGGGCCGAAAAGAATCTACCGCCTGGAGCAACTAACGATACAGTACTTAGTAAATGCTATAGAAACCAAAGAGAAGTTCTCGTAGCAGCACATGCCCTAGGGTTTGGGATATATTCAAATATTGTTCAGCTACTTGAAAGCCCTGATCATTGGCGTGACGTTGGGTATGATGTGCTAACACCAGATTTTCAAGTCGGAAATGACATTGAAATTCTTAGACCAGTAGAGAATAGCCCTGTAGCCCTTGATACGGATGGCCTCCCCCCTTTAATAGGTAACTTCATAGCAAGCAGTTTTGAAAAAGAAATAAGCTGGATAACTAAAGAGATAATAAACTTTCTTGATATGGGACTTCTTCCGGAAGATATTATTGTGGTGGCGTTAGATGACCGTCACATGAGAAATTATTTCCGTTATTTGTCAGAAAGTCTCGCATCGCATGAAATATCAGTGAATAACATACATGCAGACCCCTATTCAGAACCGCCATTCAGTATAAGCGGGAAGATCACGCTATCTACGGTGTATCGTGCAAAAGGAAACGAGGCGGCTGTGGTTTTTGCGCTAGGTGTTGATGCTTTGTCTTTACGCCTTCGCGCTGATAGAAACAAGATTTTCGCCGCTTTTACAAGAACAAAGGCATGGCTCAGGGTCTCAGGACTTGGTGATTCAGCAAGAAGAGTAGCAGTCGAAATAGACACTGCCCTTAGGAACTTCCCACACCTTAAATTCAAAATGCCAGACATTTCTGAAATTGACCTTATACAAAGGGATCTAAGCAAGAGAAGTATTAAGGCCAAGAAAATCAGGAATGAATATATACAAAAATTGAAGGACGAAGGCTTCACCGAGGACGAAATCGCAGACATTCTTTCTCTGGAGGAGAAAGATGAATAGAACAGACGTAACCAGGGGGATTAATAAGACCTGGGAGATCGCCTCAAAGTTAAATTTGAACGAGTCCTTTGCAAACGCTGGCTTACTGCCTTTAAACGAAGAATTTAGAGATCTAATACTTTCCTCCAAAACTACTTACTCAAGTGTTTATGTGGCAGGCCTCAGTTTGTCGCACTATAACATACTGCTAACAGACTACTCGTACTTTCAGTTTAGCTGGGATCGTGAAAATTACGTACGCTATGCGTACTACCCTAATCCATTTATTTCCGGAAAGGATAATGAGCTAGAGTCGTTTAGACGCTTGCAGGAGCTAGTAGAGTCCGGGCTATTGCAGCACGAGGAATATCTAACAATTCTTTCAGAAAGGTCTGCAATGAGTGGTATACCTATGCTCAGGTATGAAAATGCTCCAGACCAAAGAAAGAAGTTTGCACATCCGTGCTCGCACTTTCATATTGGCTTTCACTCGGAAAACAGATGGCCAGTCAGACGCATATTGACTCCCTACGCTTTTTCACTATTGGTATTCAAAAACTATTACGGTAGTTTTTGGAGAGCATCTGGAGATAATGGGGAAATGGAAGAAGGCAACAGCCATGAAGAAGAGCTGATCAGTGAAAAAGCATTGTGCCGGCTCGTTGATTATATCAATTTTGAAGAGATTGAGGAAAGATCATTCTATTTCGCGTAAGAATACGAAAAGAAAATCCAAATAGAAGCGGTAGAATCAGAATCCGAGAGTTTCGCTTTGTGGCGAGAAGATTGGATAATATGTACATGAGAAAAAGCGGACAGATTTTCTCGGGATCACTGTCCGCATCTGACCGGTCATCACCACCATGAACGGCAGCAATGGGTCGGTATCAACCTCTCGCCAGAGGCAGCACGGCCAGGGGCAGTCGCCTGAGCTGCCTTCACACCTCAGAGCAGCCGTTCAATGCGTCACCGTTGCTGAAGGATATGCGTGGAAGGCTCTGTACTTACAACCAGCACCTTTAGCGACACTTACCCTCCATCCATTAAGCGAGAGAGGAGTCGCCCTCCCTCGCTTAGCCCCCTAACCTACTTCGCAGATGGGAGGCTTAAACTGGTCTTCAAACGTCTTTGCTGTGGTGCCTACGAAATTAGGGGCGATTCAGCCCCATGTGGAGCATTGCAACCTCGAGATTTAGACAGCTCCTAAGCACCACCTCTTAGCTCGCATTTTCTTGAATCGCTCCTGCCATTACTGAGTTCCACTGCGGGGCTAGAGGAACACACGTAAGGTGGAAAATAAACCAACACGCATATATGCATGAAGGCTCATAGCATTGCGCCGTTGAGAGCTTCCCGTGCGCCACTTCGTGCCTTAGCATAGGGCCACCCTTTAGGTTGAACAGGATGTGGAATAAATACGTGTTATCTACCCCGAACACCTGCTCTATTTCCCTCCAGTAGTTCGAGAGCAACTGCTTGAGCGACTGATCTTCCTGCGTGAGATCTACATTTAGCTTGGCGGTATTCGATCTACGATTGTTCAGCACATGTCGAAGGGCGTTCTCAAGTTGCGGGATCAACATGTGAGCTGCCGAGACCATGTCCCCCTGTACTAGCTTAGAAAAGCCCTGTGAGAAAATTGCCTCGAACCCTGGCGGCACGAATCCACTGCTACAGACAATGGGCTCAAAATGCCGCTCATCAATGAGCTGACAACGGCTCATCGTTATGCACGCTGGCCGAATAAAGGCCTCTGTCGCAATATGGTAGTGAAGCCCCGCTTCACTAAGGCTTTCGTGAGCAAACCATTCCTCTGGCGGTTGACTACCTAGAGGCACAGGCGGCGCTGTCGCGATCACCTTTCCTCGTTCGTCAGCATAGGACTTACCCGACATCGACGAAAAGAAGTATTTTTCTCTCTTCTCCAGGCAGTTTTTATGAAGGGCAATTTTTTCTGGGGCACGACATGTGAATGCCAACCTAAGCAGCATTTCGTGAACATCAAGTGACTCGAATTCCTCTATCGTCGCCTGGCGCTCATCCGTTAAGTCCACCGGCACACTGAACGAGCCAAACTCGGAAAGCGAATCCTCTTCGTACTGCTGGAGTTCTATCTTGAGGCTCTCGACTCTTACCGCCATACCGCCAATTGCACGGAGTTCACCAATAGCGCTGCGTGTCCATGAGGCTTTTGCCATGGCGGAGCTGACTGCGTCCCGCATTCGCAGCGTCTGCTCGACCGCATTCACCCTGCATCTAACAGCAGATTCCTTGTCGTCCATCTTGAGATAAGCACGAGCCGCTTGGAGCCACACCCTCTTAACGGCATCGGCATACAGCTTATCTTTCGTGGCGTTCGCTATCGCTTCTGCTGCGCCAGCAATGTCTTGCCACTCAAGTAACCCACAGGTCTGGGCAATGGATGACAACTTCACGAAGGCGACAAGGCACTCATTGTCCTTGGCTGTTTCATAGGCCAGTTTCAGCACATCCTTGGCACTCTCCGGGATCTCTTTCTGCTTGCCAGCTAAGGCGTAAATAGCAAACGCCCGATCAATGAGATCAACTACCTTGAATGGAACCGCAAAATCTGACTCGTATTGATCGAGCAGCTCTCTTTTGAAAAAGAGCTCTACCGCATTCAAATACGAACTCGCGGCAAGTGCGGCGACAGCATGGAGTCTTCGGTTGACGTGCCAACAGCTATCAGCGATCCGAGCCCGAAGCAATGGATGGTCAATCTGCTCGGCTATCTGGACAAGAATTCCCTGTTGTTCGCCTAGGTAATCACTCGGAATAAGCGTCCGCTTGCCCTTAAAAATGATCTGGGGAGAGAAGGTATCTGGTCTACTGGGATTGAAGTGGTAGCTACAGACAACCGCCAAGACGTTGAATGCCCTAAAAGCAGCGACATCGCCAGCGTTTTTTGCGGTCTGGGCCGCCTCTCTAAACGTATGCTCCAGGGTATGAAAGTGCAACGAGTTACTCATCGCCATAATTGAGGCTGGATTGATACGTGCAAAATCGTCCAGAGTCGCCAGATCCATCAGCGAATTCTTCTTATTTTCATCCTTGCTCGACACAAACCCACCTCACTCATCCAGGTTATTTAGTCTCTTCAGTGGCCAAACCAGTCATAAATGACTCTAAATCCCTATTAAACTCTGATTGAGACAAATGAGCAGCGGCATTATTACTTCTGAGCTTGCTTCTAAGTCCCGTCAACTCCTTTTCCAAGGACTCTTGCTCATCTAGCAAAACCTGAACCCGATCAAGGCAGGATATTTTTTGTTTATACTGGCCACTAAGCTCGACGAACTTCCAGTATTTCCCTTTAGCAATATTGGTCTTCCTTTGCCCTATATGTAAAACTGACTTCTCCCCATACGCACTCAGATTTAAGTAGAAATTAATTTGCTTCTTGAATACTTCGTAAAAATTCTCACCCGTTATATAAGTGTCGCTACCATTAACAAACTTTTCAATGAACGGGAAATTTTCCCGATTCTCAAGCCTGAAAAACATGGGGCGCAATAGCAGCGCATTCTGGAGGATGGATATCTTCTCAAATTCCAGAAAATAGCCATATACCTCATGCATGAGAGTATTTACCTGATCTCCCTTGTCCGACAGGTCTTTTTCACCCCTCTCAATTTTATCCTTGAGGCTCTGTGAAAACTTGCTGGTGTCAGATTTCCTTCCCGCCAAGCCGTGCGCATAGCTGGCTAAAAAATCAGACAAAGACTCACTGCCGGACTCGGATAAAGATTTGGCAATCGCCAACATTTCGTCGGCTGCGCCCTTAAAGTCACAGTTGCCTATCTTTAGGTTTACTGACGCCAACTGCTCCTGGTTCATATCGTCCTTCCTTGACCATACATTCATGGGGAAATGGCCTATATAGCAGATTTCCGACCGAATTGTGCCGTTGAACCGCAGGAGAGGAGACTCATGTACCGACAGCTCCAGGCAAACACTAGGCTCGTAGCAAGGGCGTACAAACCTGAAGACTGAGTTCCCGATGCAGAAGGTCAAGCTGACAACGGAGAGACCAACCTGAAGAGTTCTGGAGTGCCTACTTCCGGCCGTAAGGCTCCGGCGATCGGTTGAATCCAGAGTCGCTAGCGGTCTCTGACCAAGGGCAGCAACCGGACCAGGCTGTGTAAAAACGTGGCTAGTGCTCTTGTTATCCTGCCGTCGGCAGTCATAGCGGGGACAGTCCATGAAGCGTTTCATCCAAGGCGAGCATCGAGGCCAATGCACACTGCTGCCCGAGAGACTGGATGATTACGTCGCGGACACCAATCCGGTGCGAGTAGTCGATGTGTTCGTCGATGAACTCGATCTCGGGCGGTTGGGTTTCGGCGGCGTGGTTCCCGCCGAAACTGGCCGCCCTGCGTATCACCCGGCCGTCCTGCTGAAGATCTGTATCTACGGTTACCTCAACCGCATCCAGTCGAGTCGCCGCCTCGAACGTGAAGCACAACGCAACGTCGAGTTGATGTGGCTGACCGGACGCCTGATGCCGGACTTCAAGACCATCGCCAACTTCCGCAAGGACAACGGCAAAGCCATTCGTGGTGTCTGCCGGCAGTTCGTGGTGCTGTGCCAGCAACTCAGTTTGTTCTCCGAAGCGCTGGTGGCAATCGACGGCAGCAAGTTCAAGGCGGTCAACATTCGCGACCGCAACTTCACCAGTGCCAAGCTGCAACGGCGAATGGAGGAGATCGAATCCTGCATCAGCCGCTACCTCACTGCGCTGGACACTGCCGACCGGCAAGAGCCTGCTGTGGCACGGGCCAAATCCGAGCGTTTGCACAGCAAGATTGCCGCCCTGAAGATGCAGGAACTCAGGGATATCGAAGTTCAGTTGGAGGCCACCCCGGACAAACAGATTTCGCTTACTGATCCCGACGCACATTCTATGATGACGCGCGGCACTAGCATGGTCGGTTACAACGTCCAGGCTGCGGTTGAGGCGAAGCATCATCTGATCGTGACGCACGAGGTCACCAACAATGGCATCGACCGCGATCAACTGAGTGCGATGGCCAAGCAGGCGTGGGTGGCAATGGGAACGCAATCGCTGTCGGTGGTTGCCGATCGTGGATACTTCAAAGGCGAAGAAATCCTCTCCTGCCACGAGGCTGGCATCACCACCTTCGTCCCCAAAGCCAAGACTTCAGGCGCTGCCGCAGCGGGTCGCTTTGGTCGAGATGATTTTATTTACGACACAGCCCAGAACGAGTACCGCTGCCCAGCGGGAGAACGCCTGATCTGGCGTTTTGCGACGGTTGAGAAAGGCCTGAAGCTGCACCGTTACTGGAATTCGAATTGCCAAGGCTGTGCGTTGAAAGATCAGTGCACACCGAGCGCGCAGCGGCGAGTGAGTCGCTGGGAGCACGAGTCGGTGCTCAACGCGGTGCAGTCCCGCCTGGATCAGGCACCGGAGATGATGCGTATCCGCCGCCAGACAGTGGAGCATCCTTTCGGCACACTGAAGGCATGGATGGGCGCCACCCATTTCCTTACCAAGACGCTCAACCGCGTGAGCACGGAAATGAGCCTGCATGTGCTCGCCTACAACTTCAAACGGGTGCTGAACCTGCTGGGCAATAGTGCGCTGATAGCGGCAATGAAGGCCTGAAACCTCATTGGCAGCCCTCCGAACGCCTCGCACAGAATCGTGGAAGCAGCACTTGCCGAATCAGCTGAATGCCCCGGATGGACACACCACGCGTCCAGGAGGCCGCCGGATATCATTAAAACCATTCCATATCCGGCTACCCAGCGCTCGCTGTGTTTTTTACACGGCCTGGGCCGATTGCGGCCCCTGACGAGAGCCCCCAAGCCCCCCGAAAATCCGCACCCCGGTTTCAGACGTCCGCCCCCTGCCTTATCCTCCCCCGCCAC
>OCLR01000666.1_pt1 | contig 16389 bp, 18 predicted proteins | sample 1496001 | NCBI WGS metagenome assembly OCLR01 (sample SAMN04168690, study PRJEB22393) | synthetic metagenome | isolation source: purchased from BEI Resources HM-276D | reverse complement strand
GTATTATTTTAAACATAAGGTTATATACTTATCTTTCTGACTTTGCAACAGAACCCTATTTTAACTATAGTTTTAAATTGCTTTATTGACGTTGAACCTCCGAATCTTTAACAATCCCTAAACTTATCGAATCGTCGGCTTAATAGCTTACGCTATGCCGACATTCGGCTTCAAGTTTAGTTAAGGGTTCTTCTCAACATCAATAAATTTTCTCGGTATAAATGCGTGTGATATGATTAATGTAGTACTCCCTTTCATTTAATACATCAAAAACTATTCTTCAGACTACTCATTTTTTGAGTAGTCTTTTTATTTTGCATTTTAAGCCCTTTCTAGAACATTTTATTAAAAAATGACTAAAAACTTTTTTGTTCAACAGATAGGCTATAAATCATTTTAAAATTTCTTTCTCAACACTTTCAGAAAGGAAAATATATTTTTTATCTCAATTGTTCTTCTTAGAAAAAAGCTAAAACCTGAAAAAGTAGGTATATAATGTAACTTTTGTATTTTAAAGAGCATAAGGAAATCCATTACCGCCTAAGGTAGTATTCAGCATAGCTGAAGGACTATCTTACCATTTGCTTTGCTCATTTATTCTTAGTTGAAAACTATAGGGCTTTTTTGAGAGGAAAAAATTGTTTTTCTTTTATCGTTTGTCGTAATTATAATAGCTCCATAAAGTAAAAAACAAACTATACTATACTTCTTTTATGGGTACAAACTTGACTTTGTACGCATGTAATGCTACTTTATACGCATAAATAAAAGGAGAGTGTTGTGGGTTTGAATGAAAGAGAACAAAGACAAAAGTTAAATATTACTCTTCCTCCTAAATTAATAACTAATTTAGATAAAGTTAAAACAAAATATGGTATTAATAAATCTAAACAAATTGAAAATTTAATATCAAAATATTTAAATGAAGAATATGGTAATCTTGAATAAGCAAAAAAGGATGATTAGAATGAAAAAAGCAATATTTAGTATTATTATTTCTCTTATTTTAGTTCTAACTGTTACTGGATGTAGTAATAGTTCTAAAGAAAAACCAATTAAAAAAAGTGCATTAGAAATTAATCCTACAAGTAAAGCTGTTAATATTACAATAAATAAAAAAGAAAATAACAAACCTGAAAAAATTGGGAAAGTGTATCGATATAAAAATAACAATGCAAAAGAAATTACTAATGACGGTATTAAAAAAGATACTAAAGATACATTGATTTGGAAAGGTGTAGCAAACAAATACGACAATGTAAAAGATTTATTAGGAGAAAGTATTCTTTATGAAGTTAAATATAAAAATGGGGATATAAAAAAATTCGAGAGAAAAATTAAATATACTGAATAAAATTGAAAGTAGTGATGATAATGGAAAATATTTTAAGAATAATAGCTGAAATATTATCTAATATCTATGAATTCATAAATTATGGTCTAAAATTCAACCGTTCAAAAAAGCTTGAAAATAAATGTGAGGGGAAGGATTAATCCTTCCCCTCACATTTATTTAATTATAACTATGTTTAAAATTCTTAGCTATAGTATGGTTCGGACCTGTTGTTGCAGTATACATATCATAAGAAATTGTTACGCCTGTACCTTTTTTAGCTGCTGTGTAAAAATAGCTACCTTTTAATTCATTTTTCAATCCAAAATCAAAGGCTTTATAAATAGCCGAGGATGCTTTAACATAACCATTTTTACTAAGTTTACTAGCAGCAGATACTAATTTGTTTCCTGAATGAACTCCTTTAGAAAATTTAACTACTTTTTTAACTTCTTTTTTAGAAAAATGGTGTTTATAATGACCAACATATACATATTTTTGACCTTTGTAAGTTATAGTTGTTTTATATTTTGTTTTAGCACTCGCAGTATTACCTTGATTAATTGAAGAAAAAGATAATCCGGTTAAAACTAATAAACTTGCAATAAAAACTGAAAGTAACTTTTTCATAAAAAGACCTCCTGTAAAATATTTATATGTTTAAATATGACTTTATCATATAAATTAAGTTATAACTACTTTAATTAAAAAAATTAACACTATATATATTTTTTAAAATTCAGTTAATAAAGATGGATCTTTATTAACTGAATTTTAGTAGCCTATTTTTATTAAACATTAAGTATAGAAAATGGTATTTACCAGTTCTATTTTTCAATTTCTATCTCTTTTACAATCTTTAATATCGGCATGATTAGTAATGATAAAATAAAGGCTGATTCTAAAATCAGAAAAATATTTATTTCTTTAAAAAATATTAAATCTATCACATATCCAAAAATACAAAATATGATAAAGAGGCAAATAAAATGAACAATTGATTTCAATGCTAATACTCCTTTTTGCTTTCTAAGCTATTTTAAACTTTATACAGGCTTTTCATTTAATATCATATAGGTAATTTTAGTATATTTCATATTAAAGACGCGCATATGCTTTTAAAATGGCATATATAAGCCTCCAAATTACAAGATAGAAAACGAATCATAAAAAAGCATTAAACAAATTGAAAGAACACTAAAAAGCAAGCGACTATCAATTATCGTAGTCGCTTGCTTTTTTATTTCAGATCATATTTTTCTTCAAAATGCATTTTTCTTAAATATTCTTTGTACTTTTTTTTACTATCAAAATCTTTATCATATTCATCTTTCAAAACAGCATTTCCATATACTTTATTGTCTTCATCAATAGAATATGTATACGTATTATAAGGCTCATCTTTAAAAGTGACTTGTAAATCATTATCTCCAGTATTGAACGTAAATATATTTTTTTCTTCTTTAACTTTATCTTCCCAACCTTTTTGTTTGAAAATATGGTGAACTTTTTGTTTTAGTTTAGCTTCTTCATGTTTTTGAACATTAGCATAATGGTGCACTATACTAAAAATTAATGTTAAAACGATAAGAAGAACGATAAAGATGATACCTGTAATTTTATATTTTCTTTTCATATTAGTCTCCTTAAGTAAATTTATTTAATTAATATTTTGTAAAATTAAATACAATAATACATATTTATCATAAAAATTATTAAAAAAGAGGAATTATACAAAAATGAAGAAAATCTTAAAAATATTAATAACTTCTATTATTGTTATCATTATTACCTTAACAGTTTGGACTTTTAGTGTGATTACTTATCAGGAACATAAGAGTGAGAAAATCATCGATCACGTTATAGAACGTAAGGGTTGGGATAAAAAAATAAAAAATGAAAAAATGAGTTTTAATATTATGATGGGATATGCTGAAAAAGATATTGCTTTTAAAGATCAACCATATAGTGAGTATGAGTATAACGTGACACCAGCACCAGCACCATGGACAGATGATAAAGAATATAAGGTATGGGGGGAAACAGATTTACAAAAGAAAGACTCCTATTATAAATATCTTTTAGAATCAGAACCTTACAGAAAATAATATAAATGTATAACATAATAAAAAATAGAGATCATTCATCTATCACTTAAAGACAGCGTAGACTTTTACCTAATTATATTAATAAAATGATATTGAAGGAAAAATAATATTGAAAAGAGAAATTTTAAAATGAAATGGTTAAAAATCATTATATTAATTTTATCTTTAGTTCCAATAGAATTTATCGGATTATTTACTGATTATCAAACAGGTTTATTAATAGGTTACATCCCATTTATAATAGTTGCTATATTAATAAGTAGATCTATTTTTAAATTCGGCTTAAAAAATAATATAAGTATTATAATAAGTAGATGTATTGGAACATTTCTTTCTTGGGAATGTGTTCATTGGTTTATGAATATTTACGATTCATCAGATTATTTTAAACCTCTTACTACAGATATTTTCGCATTATTTTTAGGAGCTATTCATTTCATAGTTATTATGCTTATATATTTAGTTATCTATGGTTTTTCTCATCGCAATAATTAACTATTATGTTACTTATATTAAAGGACACAAAGATTAATTTAACAATGTTTGTGTTTTTGAGTATTTATACAAAGGCACTACCCATAATAGTTAATTATGTAAAGAAAATAGGCCGAAATCTCGGCTTGTTTTTTTGCTTTTAGAAACGAGCTTCTTCTTGTCTTGAGAGCAGACAGAAAGTTCTAGGTATTAAACTATAAATTGGATTTATAATACTTTGAAATCCCCCTTTAAAATTGAAATTAAGATCATTAGATTATTGCGAGTAATTTTACTTTCAGTATGAAAGCTTTTTGGATGTCCAATTTGTCTATAGGCACTACATAAAAAGAAACCATAATTAAACAGAGTTTAACTATGATAGTCACGAAAAAATAGTTGGTGTTTTAAATTTAGAAGTTGATAAAGCATTAACTTTAGATAAACTTTTTGTAATGTTTTTGTAATAACGGATGATTTTTTGTAATATATTTGTAATAATGATAGATGAATTATAAATATTTAGGAGGTTTTTTATGAAGAAATTTTCAAAAATTGTTCTAGCTAGTGGTATTGTTTTGGGTTTCTCTGTAACGCCCGAACTATTTAATGCAACGCAAGCACAGGCGCAAGAGTCTATTGAACCTCATTATAATTATGATGGTTATACTGCGTATCAAAGTGGATTTATATTAGACAAAAATTTCAAAGAGTCATTGAAATACGATAATTTTACTATCAACGGCTATCAAATATCGAAGAATCCAACTGGTGACAATCGAATAAATTTATACGATCAAACACTTTATGGTGTATCTGAGAATAAAGCTAATGGTGTTTTCTTCTCTCTCGATGGAAAATCTATTAATAAAAATACTTTAATTCAAAATTATGGTCAACCAAATTCTTACTCTCCGACTTCAGCATGGGGTGAAGAATATATGTACAAAATTGGTAATAAAGATGTCAGATTTTATATTTACAATGGCTATGTGATTAAATGTCAAATTATAAGTGAATAAGACATTTTAGGTATAAAACATGAGGTAAGTTGCAAGTTTGCTTACTTCATGTTTTCTTTATATTATGTTAACTAACATATTAGGGACAAACGCCGTCATTTCAGCGTTTGTCCCTATTTGTCATCATTTCCCTTTATACAACTTTTATACATCCCTTTAACGACGCGTTTTCATTCTTTTTCATCAAGTGAACTTTTGTATCTTTATTCATATGGCAAGTCCTAAACTATCGTTTTAAATTAAAAATTTTTGTTATACTATTGAAGTCGTCTTACTTCCGGCGATAGATTCGACGGAAGGAGGTGTAATGATGTACTTAATATTTGTTTTTATAATAGCACCTATTATAGTAGAGTGCAGTGTTACGTTGTTTAAATATTGGCTGGAACAACGTAATAAAAAATAAGACGACATAGTCAACACTAAAAGATCCCCCAATCTACTGGCATAGGTTGGGGGATTGGTGTTTTGATGCACTTAATATTTGTTACTTTCAGTATATCTTGTAAGTATAGATTTGTAAAATTAAATAGATATTCGAACGAACTAATTATGTAATCGTCAACAATATCTCAAGCTAGCTTTATAACTTATCTTTTTTATCATTCATCGCTTAAAATTATACTTCATATCATTAAAAGGCCAAAATCTTAAAATAACTTTTCCTACGATTTGTTTTTTAGATATTAACCCCACCTCAGAATATCTACTATCAATACTGTTTGTCCTATTGTCTCCGAGAACTAAATACTTATCTTTAGGTATTATCATTTTATGTTTAGATCCCTTTATATTTGATACATTAAAATCTTCTGTTAAATTTTCACTGGAGTTATTCATTTTTTTATTATAGTCAAGGTAAGGTTCTTTGATATAATTTTTATTGATATATAACTTGTCATTTTTATATTCAATTTGATCTCCTGGTTTACCAATCAATCGTTTTATAAAGTCATTATTGCTATTTTGATGAAATATAATAACATCTCCAGACTTTAAGTGATTTAATGATTTGGATATTTTGCTGACTACTACTTTATCTTTATTGTTAAACGTTGGATACATTGATAATCCTGATACAGTATAAGGTTTAAATAAAAAATTATTTACTAAAAATAATAATAATATAGCTACTATTATGGCTATTAACCATTCCTTAAATTCTTTTTTCATTACATAATTTCCTTTTTAGATTTTATAAACTTTATCCTATTTTAGGTTATCACTTATATTTTTAATATCCTACCAAAAGTAGTTCATTATTTATGATGTCTTTTCTTTATTGAAATAATAAAATTTACTATCAAGAACAGAATGAACTCGTTCCACTCGTTTCAAAAAAGGCAAAAATTTCCAGCGTTAAATATTTTTTGAGTGAGTTAAATATAAATAAGTGTTAAAGTGAAAACATATAATTGTCCCTAACTAACATTAATTTTTTTAACGTAAGTAACTCCTTAACGATTTCAATGCCACTCAAATTGTTGAGTGGCCATTTTTAATGCTTTATTCAAATTATAGTAGGATGCGGTGTTGCGATTTTCATGTTTTGGCTAAACAACCGCAATAAATAAGTCAAGATAGCCTTACCACTAAAGAACCCAACCTATGTCAGTAGGTTGGGGTTCGGTGATATATGAGTTCAATATTTATTAGTTTCAGTATATACTGTAGTTTCTTCACTTGCAATAAAATTACAAGTTTTACTCATAAAATTCTGTATTTTCTTTACAATAGTGAATTAGTCATTTTTTATCATACTTTTTCTCTTTTAGTGATAAGAAAAATCCCATTATTAAAGGAAATAAAAGCAAAATATAGATGTAGCTCATTTAAGTTATTATTCCTCCCATTTTTCTTCTAATTGACGTTGAAATGCCTCTCGATCTTGTCTTAATTTTGAATCTTCATTATGTATTTCTTGAGATTGTCCTAATCTTCCTTCATTTAACCATTCTGGTGTTTTCTCACGATTGATATATTGACGCTGTTTACCTACATTGGTCATTTGAGGCTGTCGTTTATTGTGAATGCGTTTCTCAGGATCAAAGATAAACTCCAGCCATTCAATTTTACGTCCTTTTTTAGCCTTGATTTTATTAATGTGAAGATTGTTAAAAATAGCGTTTAACTCTGTAACAATAGGCTTCAAAACATTTTTATTAATATCTGTCATTCTATAAGATTTAGGGATATCTAGGCGTTCTCTAAAATCATCAATTTTAATTTTCATATAACCAGTGTGTTTATATTGTTTAAGTATTCTAAACATGTTTTTTGAATATGTAGATTTCAAATTTGTCATTTCTTTTAATTCAAATTTAGTAAAGTTGCTAGTAATTGAATTAAGTATATGCTTTAAATTAGGAGAAGTTGAAATTTCTAAGTATTGATCTTTTTTATGAATTCTATAATGATTAAATAAAATAAATCTTTCTATAACCTCATCATCTTCGTATCTAATTGTTAGTTCCAACATTTTCTTATATACATCATCCAAGTCTTTAACGAATCTATTAATATTACGTGTTTTCGGACTATAGTTACTCAATTCTTTCAATTCATCAAAAGATAAATGAAGTGTGTTAGTTTCTTTTTCCTTAAGTTTATTACACATGGCAAAAAATAAATTAATTTCAGTACTGGTGAATTTTCTTAAAGGAACTAAATTCAAATCGTTTTTGTATACTACTGTTTCTCCCGTCATTATATAGATACCTCAACATAATTATTTCAATAAGGAGCATATTTTTTTATGATACTCCTTATTGAATTGATATTTTCACGTTAAAACACTTTGATAACAATGTCAATTAACAAAAGAAGGTTTATAATAAAAACTACTCCTTTTATGTGGCAAAACTACTCCTTTTATGTGGCAAAACTACTCCTTAAGCATCTCAAATAAGCTGTGGCTCTAAAGCTCAAACGACTTCTAAAAAGGTTTATAAAAAGATTTATAAAAAGATATTAAAAAATTCCATGTAAAATAGCTATTATTATATTCAAAGTTTTTTTATTAATTTTAATAGTAACAACATTGCAATCCCTTTATTTATTTTTAAGAAAACGTAAATTTAATTACAATTATTTAAAAGTAGAAGAGAATTATCGTAATATATGTTATTTTATTTGAGTAATGATTTTATATGTAAGGAGGTTTGTTTTTCATGGAACATATTTCAAAATTAGGTGAAGCTATTGTTAATACTATTTCAGCATCACAATCTGGAGATAGTGCCGAATTAGCTAAATCAATTGTTAATATTGCAGCTAATGGTATTGGTGTAATATCAGACGTTGCTAAAGCGTTTGGTTTAATGTAGTAAGTATTTTAAATCAATACATATGAAGATATAAATCAATTATTTAGTTGATTTATATCTTTTTTTATTTTCTTAATAACAACGTATCTTAAATAAATTAAAAGATTTAAGACATAAGTTATTTAGTAATTCAAACTATTTCGTCTTGTTTTTTAATAAAAACACTATTATGCTACAATAGCTATATATCTTTTGAACTCATATAATATATCTTAAGACAGCGACACTGATATGTGTCGCTGTCTTAATTTTTAAAGTTTAATTTTAATATGAAAAAAGCACTCAATTTTGAGTGCTTTTCCTTGTACAAAGCAAAAAATTAACTTTTTAACAAGAGATGCGAAGAATAGTTATGGTTTACTACTTTATATATTGAGCAGCACTACTAGTGTAACAAACATTAATTTGTGTTACTATAATTATGCATTCCTTTTCTTTAAACTATAAAATGATTAATTTTATCAAGTTAATACGTATCATTTTTCAAAACCCACTCGTTCGTTTGAGTGGGTTTCTTTTGCTTCCAATATCAATTTGCTCATATTAAATCAATATCATTGCTACCTTGGAATTCTTATAATAATATAGAAATACAAAGGTATCGTTCCTAATTACTGAACTAGTCTACTAATTCAGTAATTAAAGTTATTATTGCTCTTAATAAGTGTCGCCAGCTTATTAAGTTTTTACTTACTCTTTTCATTGAGATAAGCGCTCAAACAAGTATCATACTTGCCTGAGTGCTTATTTTTATTGACTTATTCTAATTCTAAGTCATTCTCTGTCTCTTTTTTAATAGGTGCTGATGCCTTTCTTATATGATGGTCTATCCCTGACACATCACCTTGATATGCATGTGTTAAAGCCCCCTGATCCACCGTATCGGGATCAATACCGACTTCTGGCATACGTTGATATTTAATTTCTGCGCTTAATTCAATGTTCCTATCTTTCAATGCACATCTAAGTCCCGCAAACAAAATACGTGTATCATTTCTTACCATGTCGTTCATCGCTTGATGACGTGCATTTAACAGGTCTAAATGGTGTTCGAGTTGATTATTTTGTGTTGTTAAATGTTGATTGCGCTTGTTCAAATCTCGGTAATTCATTCTAAGGCCGCTCAGAGACGCCTCATACGCTTTGATTTCTTTTTGGTACTTTTCCTCATCTTTTTTAAAATCGTCCCTAGAAATCGTTCTCAGTTGCTTGTATAGGTCTATATCTTCTTGAGCCTGTTGAGAATCCTCTTGTAAAAAATGATTTTTCCGTTTTAAGTTTTGAATATCCCGAGTTAAATGTTCTTTTTCATCGTGTAAATCGTTGATATCCCTCAACAATTGTTTTTTCGTTTCAATTTGTTGGTCCAATTCACTTAAAACTTTCGCTTTCTTTTTGTATTCATGAATATCTTGAATATACGTTTTATTATCATCGGTACTCCCACGTTCAACATCAAAACCTTGCTGGCACAGATGTGTTGTTAGTTCATCATGGATGTGATTAATGGCTTGTCGATTCATAGCTGTACGTGCTGATAACCGCCCTTGATGATTCACAGGTATAAAGTGAAGGTGCATATGAGGCGCTGATTCATCCATATGCACTTTCGCTGAAACGACATTGGCTTCGCCAAAACGTTCACTGAAGTAATCTTTACATGTTTTAAAGTAGTGTTTTGTACGTGTTTCTCCCATACGGTCGGCCTCTTCTTTCGATAACGTAATGATATTGGAATACATCACCACACTATTTTTCTGTACACGTGACCCCTGTTCTTTATAATAATCGACTCTATCTTTCACACGATGATACAAATGACGTTCATATTCAATTAAATCAAAGTTTAAGTTTGTCCGTTTCAAATCAATCTCATCGTTTTTGATTCTCCCTTTACGTTCTTGTTCCATCTCTTTGCCTTTAACATCGCTCATTTTATTTTTTTGCGTATTCCAAGCTAATTTCAAATTGAGCACCCTTCCCGAAGCTTTTTGATTTGTCTGTGGTTCTCTACTTTCGAGAACCTTCGCAAATATCATTTTACAAGCGCTGTGATTGTCTACCTTCGACAATGCTTCGCTTATGTAAAATGATGGATACTCTCACCGCTACGCCTCAAACATGTGAGGCTGATTCCGCAATGAGAGTATAGCTCGATATACTCTTACATTCAAATGTAAGAGTTATCTTCGCTCTGGCGAGGCCATCACTACATTCAAAAATATATTTTTGAATTCCGTTCTATAGCTAACAAATGACATACGCATTATCAAACAAATATGTTTGATAATATGTATGCCAAATGTTAGCTCACAACACCTCGAATCATACATATTTATTAACATACATATGTATGTTATATTAATATAAAGATAAGCACACATATGTATGCTTATCATATATTAATTATGAGGTGATTCAATGCCAAAAAAACAAAATTCAAAAGAAAAAATCTTAACAATTCGTGTAAGTCAATCGCAATACGAAAAGATTTGTGCACTTGCGGATATTCGAGAGATGAATGTGACCGAATACATACGTCATACAGCCATTGGTAATCGCATTAAACCGACAGTCATCGAACAAATTAAAGAATCCAGTGAAGTCAGTGAATTGTTTAAAAAAGACAACGAGGCACTCAAATCGAATAATCAGGCACTCCAGCATCATATTCATCAGTTGGAAGATGAAATCGACCAACTGAGACAAGAAAATGACGTCTTTCATCACTTATTACAACATTTTGATAGTACAGCATTTTTAAACTTCAATACATATCGCGATGATCGGCCACTAAAAAATGCGATTAAACGATTAAAAGAACAGTATAAAAGCAAGTGATTTACAATTTTGTGAATCACTTGCTTTTATTATATTAAGTAGCTTCTAACTTATGATGTAATAGTCACCGATAACTAGTTAGAAGATGCATAAACTATACAAACTAACTACCTATAATAGTTAATTATGTTAACTTACAATCAAGGGACAAACGCCGTCATTTCGGCATTTGTCCCTATTTGTCATCATTTCCCTTTATACAACTTTTATACATCCCTTTAACGACGCGTTTTCATTCTTTTTCATTTGTGAGCATTTTGTATCTTTATTCAAAATCTCAAATGACAAAACAGCGGTTTAAATTTATTTATTTGATTAGTTATCTGAAATTTTTCATTTATTTTATTTGTTATATAAAGAATAATACCAAAGAAGTATATTAATTAAGTTTCTGTTATAATACTTAGGTCGTCTTACTTCCGGCGATAGATTCGGCGGAAGGAGGTGAAATCATGAGTTTAATATTTGTTTGTATAATAGCACCTATTATAGTAGAGTGCTGTGTTGCGATTTTCACGTTTTGGCTAAACAACCGCAATAAATAAGGCGACATAGCCTCACCACTAAAGAACCCCAACCTACTGGCATAGGTTGGGGTTCGGTGATACATGAGTTCAATATTTGTTAATTTCAGTATATCTTGCATGAAGAGATTTGTAAAATTAAATAGATATTCGAATGAACTAATTATATAATCGTCAACAATATCTCAAGCTAGCTTTATAACTTAGCTTTTTTATCATTCATCGCTTAAAATTATACTTCCTTATTTTTTGTCTCACATACTTTGTTTAACCTTATTAAAAAACTTTAAACATATTAAAGCCAAATTCTTATTATTTGTCTGTGATTATGAGAAGTCAATTTAGTGTTTTATATGATTATCAATAACTTTACTTCCAATTATACTTTTCCAATTTTCTCTATTATAGTTATCAACTAGATCAAAGAATAGAGTGCATCCTCTATACTATCTTATCAGCGTGTAGGAAAACTTCTGTATATACTAGATTGTCACTCACTTTTTCTCTTTGATTGAAATAGAACACATTTATATGTTTTTATTCTGTTTAATCCTATGAACCGTGTGTCTTGTGATATTGACTTCTTTACCAATTGTATTGACTTGTTCTAACATTTCTACAACTCGATGATAGATAATGGGTTTTTGTGGATCTTTTGCATCTGCAGAATACAATAATGGGCGTCCTTTATATACACCTTTTTCTTTAACAGCTTTAATGCCTTGTGCTTGTCTGCGCTTACTTTCATTTCTTTCTTGTTCTGAAACCATTGCTAATATTTGAATGATTAGATTTTTCATAAATTTATCTAATAATGGGTTACCAATAACTTCGTTCATAATAGGTATACTCTTATTAAGCGAAAATATTATCTATTACAAAAAGCGTTATTCTGTTCATTTTTAAACTTAATTAAGAAACATTTCACTTATAATTGTAAATAAATGTTTTATGATTTGAAAATAGGGTTATACTAAATATGTATTATAGTAAATAGGGAGGTGCCATTACATGTTACATCGCTTCTTAACAATTTTTGGTCAATTCTTCTATGATAAAATCGAATATTATGGCCAAGACAAACCTTACACAAAATAATTATTGCTAAGTATATTACTTATTTGTAATATCAAGGAGGGAAATTTATGTTAGAAGATATCTATGAAGAATTTATTGGATTCTTAAAACGTATTGGTCTTTAATAAAAATTATTGATACCGAAACTATTTAACATTAACTTATAACCTAGTACAATTACTAGTAACTATATTCTTTACTAAACTAAATATTTTAGAATTGAAGAGTCCGGAACATAAAATCTCTGGACTCTTTCCTTTTTGTTTTTTTGAATTTGTGAAGGGCTAAAGCCCAAAAATTTTTAATATCTTTTTATAAATTTTTTAGACACTATCTCAGCTTTAAAGCAAAAAGAGGTTTGAGACGTTAAAAGAGATGTTTTGTATCTTGCATCACCTATATATTTGGAGAGGAGTTTTTTATGTCTGGTAAAACAGTAGTATATATAAATAAGTTTAGTACCATTAAGACGTTTTACAAGTACTGAAGTAGATTTATTCTTTCCATTATACAATAAACTTAAAGAACAGGATACGAGAAAAGTAATTATTCCGTTTAGACATCGTTTTTTTATTGATAATCATACAATTTTATTGTAATAGCATCTTTTATAAGAGCGTTATATCATTTTAAAATTCATAATAATATATATTATGGTTTAGTCTTAATAATAAAGATCCTTAAAAAATGCGATTAAGCGATTGAAAGAACAACAATAAAATGAGCGACTAGCAACTATGCTAATCGCTCTTAATCAGTCTGTTAGGAAAAACATTGGTTTTGTTAATCTTTAATAATCTCTTTTAGAAATGGTGAAGAAGTCAATTATAGCTAATAGTATTACTGAAGCTATTGAAATAAATGTTTGCCATCCATTTAATTTGAGAGATCCAAGCCAAACATTATTGATTAAAAAGTTAAAAGGTATATATTTCAAGGCTTTTCTAACTTCATCACCATATTCTGGAATTAATGGAACTAAATTAGTTGCTATAGGTATGATTAATATAAGAAAAACCCCAATTGAAAATACTAAAGAAGAACTTTTTACTAATAAAGTAATTAGAAATAGAAATAGACCATAAAATAAAAATAATAGGATATATATTCCTAAAGCTTTTCCCACTACTTCATTTTTTAAAGGTTCACCGTCTCCTATGTTCTGCATTATCAAAACGAATACGTATAATGTTAAAAATACTATGACACTAGCAATTAATATGGATATCAGTTGAGATATAAAGTACTTCACTCTATTTTTAGAACTATTCAAATACAACTGTGACGTACCTTGAGAAAAATCTCTGACTAAAAAACTAGTAATAATCATAACTCCCCAAAATGCAAATAGCCATGTTGAAAGAGTTAAAATAGTTTCTCCAGAAACTTTATGATTATTATGAACCTGAGTCATTGTATAAAATATGGAGATTATTAAAATTAAGTTTAAAATACTAAGCTCCATAATAGAAAAGGCTGCAGAAAATATACTTTTAACACTTTTTTTATTTTCTACTTTATATAATGAATTTACAGCATTTATTTCTTTGGCTATTTTTACAGGATCACCAAGTTCTTTAATAATTTCCTCATCATTTTTATTGTTTTTATATCCATTAATAAAATAAGACTCGTATTTAGATAAAATATCTTCTTTTTCATCAGTATTTATCTTTTTTGTTTCTTTTTGAATAATCTTTAAATATTCTTCTTTATTCACTAATGCCACTCTCTTTTACAAATCTATTTATTGTTTTAGTAAAGGCATTCCACTCTTTAAGTAATGCATTGAAAAAACTTGTATATTATAATTAGAACGCACTTCCTGTGCAGAAAGGAGGTGTGCGTATAGTGTTGGATATCCTACAATTTGTTATCTTAAATATCGTTGATCCACTCATCATTAGTATTATGGCAAACTATTTTTATGATAGTTTGAAACAACGATAGTAAAAAAGACCCCCACAGCCGGCAAGCTACGTGGGGGTCTTTGCGTACAGTGATGTACACCTACAATTTGTTAATTACAGTATATCGTGTAACTTCTTCATCTGTAAACTCTTTTACAAATTTTATGTGAGTAAAACTGTAATCATTTCTTTTTTTTACTAACTCCTATCCCTATACCTAGACCCATTAATGTCCCTATAGGAAATCCAAATATAAAACTAAAAAATACCGCAAATCCTCCTATATATAGTGCTGGATGTATATTATATTTATTACTCATACCTTCTTATGTCTCCTTAGTCATGTTTTTTCTTTTTTATTGATACGATAAATCCCATTATTAAAGGAAATAAAAGCAAAATATACATGTAGCTCATTTAAATTATTAATCCTCCCATTTTTCTTCTAATTGACGTTGAAATGCCTCTCGATCTTGTTTTAATTTTGTATCTTCATTATGTATTTCTTGAAATTGTCCTAATCTTCCTTCATTTAACCATTCTGGTGTTTTCTCACGATTGATATATTGACGCTGTTTACCTACATTGGTCATTTGAGGTTGTCGTTTATTGTGAATGCGTTTCTCAGCGTCAAAGATAAACTCCAGCCATTCAATTTTACGTCCTTTTTTAGCTTTGATTTTATTGATTTTTAGATTATTAAATATCGTAGATAGTTCTCTTATGATTGGAGTTAGAACAAATTGATTAATATTAGACATTCTATAAGAATTTGGAATATCTAAACGTTCTCTAAAATCTTCAACCCTAATTTTCATATAACCAGAATGCTTATATTGTTTAAGCATTCTAAACATATTTTTGGCATAAGTAGATTTAAGATGTGTCATTTCCTTTAATTCAAATTTAGTAAAGTTATTAGTAATAGAGTTTAAAATATATTTTAAATCTGGGGAAGTAGCAATTTCTAAATATCTTTCAGATATATCAATTTCATATTTATAAAATAGAACGAATTTTTTAATTTTTGTTTCTGTTCTAATAGTATATCGAATATCTAGCATTTTATCGTAAACTCTTTGTAGGTCATCTACAAATCTGTTTATATTACGCGTTTCTGGATTATAATTACTTAATTCTTTTAGCTCATCAAAGGATAAGTGTAACGTATTAGTGTCTTGCTCTTTTAATTTATTACACATTGCAAAAAATAAGTTGATTTCAGTAGCTGTAAATCGTCTTAAAGGCACTAAGTTCATTTCATTTTTATATATAACAGTTTCTCCACTCATATGATACTCCTCTCTTTACAAAGGCATAACAATAAAAAAACTATGCCTTTGTAATTTTTTAAAAAACCTCATAACCCTTATAATTAAGGTAACATATAGATAAAGGCATAACAATAAAAAAACTATGCCTTTAATGTGGCAAAACTATGCCTTTAATGTGGCAAAACTATGCCTTTAACATTTCAAAAGCCTTGTCTCTCTAGGTCTTAAACAGTACTTAAAAAGGTTTTAAAAAGATTTATAAAAATATATTAAAAAGGTCGGAGTGAAATACTTTAAACGCATTCAAATAATATTTATAAAGAAACCAACACAAAAATAAACTTTTAAAAGAATGGAGATATTTTTTAAAGTTTAGAAACTCAAAATATCTTCATCAATTAATTTAAAAATCATACTCACATTTATCACTTCCAATACAATATCTTTGCTACCTTGGAATTCTTATAATAATATAGAAATACAAAGGTATCGTTCCTAAT
>OCLR01000476.1_pt1 | contig 33602 bp, 28 predicted proteins | sample 1496001 | NCBI WGS metagenome assembly OCLR01 (sample SAMN04168690, study PRJEB22393) | synthetic metagenome | isolation source: purchased from BEI Resources HM-276D | reverse complement strand
AGGCCGTTTTTCTTGATCCAACGGGCATCGCTGTCCTTACTCGGTGTGGTTTGGCCGCTGACTTGTCCTTCTTCATCGACTTCTATGGCCTGACGCTGTTTGCTGCCAGCGGTCTGAATAATGGTGGCATCAACGACGGCGGCGGATGCTTTCTCTACTTTTAAGCCTTTTTCGGTCAGTTGGCAGTTAATCAGTTCCAACAGTTCGGACAGGGTGTCGTCTTGCGCCAGCCAGTTGCGGTAGCGGCATAAGGTGCTGTAATCGGGGATGCTCAGTTCGTCAAAACGGCAAAACAGGTTGAAATCGATGCGGGTGATGAGGCTGTGTTCGAGTTCGGGATCGGAGAGGCTGTGCCATTGTCCGAGCAGGACGGCTTTGAACATGGACAGCAGGGGATAGGCGGGACGGCCGCGGTGGTCTCGAAGGTAACGGGTTCTTTGACGGTTCAGGTACTGTTCGATCGGTTGCCAATCAATTACCTGATCCAACTTCAATAGTGGGAAACGGTCGATGTGTTTGGCAATCATGGCTTGTGCGGTTTGCTGAAAGAAGGTGCTCATGGAAAATCCCCTAAATGTCTTGGTGGGAATTTAGGGGATTTTGGGGAATTTTGCAAAGGTCTCGGGATAGGAGTGTGGGATATGTGGAAGCGTTGTTTATTGTGTAAGAAAAAACCGCAGGTATTTGAAACCTGCGGTTTTTTGGTTTACAGCTTGCTGTCTTCGCTGTCCAAGAAACTTCTCAAACGGTCGCTTCTTGTCGGATGCCGCAGCTTGCGGAGTGCTTTTGCCTCGATTTGTCGGATGCGTTCGCGCGTTACGTCAAACTGTCTGCCGACTTCTTCCAGCGTGTGGTCGGTGTTCATATCGATGCCGAAACGCATACGCAGGACTTTTGCCTCACGCGGTGTCAGGCTTTCGAGGATTTCTTTGGTTACTTCGTGCAGGCTGGTGTACATTGCCGCATCGGCCGGCGCAACATTGTTGGCATCTTCGATGAAGTCGCCCAAGTGCGAATCGTCGTCGTCGCCGATGGGGGTTTCCATCGAAATCGGCTCTTTGGCGATTTTCATGATTTTGCGGATTTTGTCTTCGGGCATCTGCATCAGTTCGGCAAGTTTGGCGGAATCGGGTTCTTCGCCGGTTTCTTGAAGGTGTTGGCGCGAGATGCGGTTCATCTTGTTGATGGTTTCAATCATATGTACCGGAATGCGGATGGTACGCGCCTGATCGGCAATCGAGCGTGTAATTGCCTGGCGGATCCACCAGGTTGCGTAGGTGGAGAATTTATAGCCTCTGCGGTATTCGAACTTATCGACCGCTTTCATCAAACCGATGTTGCCTTCCTGAATCAGATCAAGGAATTGTAAGCCCCGGTTGGTATATTTTTTGGCGATGGAAATCACGAGGCGCAAGTTTGCCTGAATCATTTCCTGTTTGGCGGCTGCGGTTTCTTTTTCGCTCGACACCATATTTTTGTTGATTTCTTTCAACTCTTCGATGGAAATGCGGGTTTCTTTTTCCATATCCGCCAACTCGGTTTGTTTTTCGAGGATGGCGTGGCGGAAGCGGTCGAGCGCGTCGCTCCAAACCCTGCCTTTGGCGATTTCTTCTTCAATCCATTCTAGATTGGTGATTTCGGGCAGGAAGTTTTGGATGAAGTAGTCGCGTTCCATATGGACGCGGTCGAGGCAGATGTCGCGGATTTCGCGTTCGAGTTTGCGGATGTTTTCTACTTTCCCGCGCAGGCTGCTGCTGAGGCTGTCGATTTGCCGGGTGGCGAAACGGACTTCCAGCAGTTTGTTGGCAATCGCGTCGCGGTAGGCGAGATAGTCTTTGTGCCGGCTGTGGTGTTTTTCCAAACGGCCAATCATTTTTTTGTAGTCTTTTTCGATTTGGGCAAAGTGGCCGATGACTTTTTGTTTCAATTCGGCGAGATTGGCTGCCGAGATTTCATCCGCATCTTCTTCCGATTCTTCGTCGTCTTCGTTTTCGTCCGAATTGTCGTTGGAAGGTTTCTCGGGCGCTGTGGTTTCCAAGTGCCCCAAGCCCAATTCGTTGAGCAATACTTCATTCGGGTCGATAATGGCTTCTACGACTTCGTCGACGCGGATTTCGTCTTTGCGGATTTTTTCGATGAGTTCTAAGATTTCAGCAATGGATCCCGGGCAGGCGGAGATGGCCTGAACCATATTTTTCAGGGCGTTTTCAATTTTTTTTGCGATGATGATTTCGTCTTCGCGGGTCAGCAGGTCGACCTGTCCCATTTCGCGCATATACATACGGACGGGGTCGGTGGTTCTGCCGAACTCGGAATCTGCACTGGAAAGGGCGGCCTCGGCTTCTTCGACGGCATCATCGTCGGTAACGGCGGCATTGTCGCTTAACAATATGTCTTCCGCATCGGGGGCGTGTTCGGTAACTTGGATGCCCAAACCGGAAATCATGCTGACGATATTGTCTATTTGGTCGGCATCAGACATATCGTCTGGCAGGGCGTCGTTGATTTCGGAGTAGGTGATGTAGCCGCGTTCTTTACCCATGATGATGAGCTGACGCAGGCGCGCGCGTTGCTCTTCAATGCTTAACGGACGGGTGTCGTCTTGATATTCTTCGTGATTTTGGTTTCTGGACATTGTCTGCTTTCTGTTGGTAAGATGCCGACGGTTTGCGTTTGGACGCACCTGAAGGCGTGGCAGAGTAGGGTACTCTGATGCCGTCTGAAGGCTTTTGGGGATGGGTGTTCTGCAGGTGTCGTTGTTGCAGCCGGGGTGAATGCTTTTCAGACGGCATAACGGTTTACGGATGGCGGAATCCGCCGGTCAATTTTGTTTTGCGGTCAGCAGCGACAGCAAAAGTTTTTTCTCGCTTTCATTTAAGCCGGATTGCAGGCTTTTTTGTTTTAATGTTTCGATTTGGCTGTATTTTAACTCATTGAGCAGTTTTTTCATGCCGATTTGGAAATTCTCGCAATCTTCTTCACTGCTGCTGTTCATTTCTTCCGATTGGTGCGTTGAATGGAAGATTCGGGTTATCGTTTCTTCGTAAGGCGAGCCGCGCATATACTCTAAAACCTGAGCGGTTTCGGGTACGGCGGCATGGTTTTTAATCGATTCGGCAAGATTGGCAAGGCAGGCGAAATCACCGTCCAACGCCAGATAATCGGGCAGGTCTATATATGCAGCCCAATCCGGATTTATCAAGAGGCTGCGGATTTGCCGCTGTACCAGCGTCAGCATGACGGGCTGTTTGACGGAAATCGGAGGCAGTTTGTAGTTTTTTTGTTTGACGTGCCGCTTCGGCGCTTCCTGTCCTAGCAGTTGCGCGAGGTTGTCGGGGTCGATGCCGACCAGCTCGCTAAGCCGTTGTTTTAACAAATAAGCCAATGCCGGCGCGGTAATCTGCGCCAAAAGCGGCGAACTGGTTTTTACCAATTCCGCCTTGCCTTCCTGCGTATTGAGATGAATGCCGTCTGAAAGGTGTTCCCAGAAATACTCCGACAAAGGCTTGCTTTGATTCAGAAGCGCGTCTTCAAATTGCGCTTTGCCGTAGGCGCGGATGTAGCTGTCGGGGTCGTGTTCTTCCGGCAGGAACAAAAAATGCAGCGATTTGTCGTCCTTCAACTGCGGCAGCGCGTTTTCCAGCGCGCGCCAAGCCGCTTTTCGCCCCGCGCTGTCGCCGTCGAAACAGAAATAAATACTGTCTGCCTGACGCATCAGGATTTTGACGTGTTCCGCCGTCGTCGCCGTACCCAAAGCCGCCACGCCGTAGCCCACGCCGAACTGTGCCAGCGCGACCACGTCCATATAGCCTTCGACCACCAAAATCCGCCCCGCTTCCTTGACAGCGGCACGCCCTTCATACAGTCCGTAAAGGTTTTTCCCCTTATCGAACAAAGGCGTATCGGGAGAATTTAAATATTTCGGCTTCGAGTCGTCCAGCACCCTGCCGCCGAAACCGATAACCTGCCCGCGCGGATTGCGGATGGGGAACATAATCCGATGGCGGAAGCGGTCGTAATGCCGTCCCTCATTGTCAATCACCATCCCCGTATCCACTAACGCGGTATTAGGATACGGTTGGAACACTTGCGTCAAAGGCTGCCAGCCGTCGGGCGCATAGCCCAAACCATAATGCGCGATAACTTCTGCACTCAAGCCGCGCTTGTCCAAATAAGCTTTTGCCGCTGGATTGAATTTTAGCTGTTGCGCGTAAAAATCAGCTGCCGCAGCCGTCGTTTCCTCCAGTGTCTGCTGTTTTTTCTTACGTTCGGCACGGACTTCGGGATTATCGTTTTGCCCGTGCACTTTCGGCACGACCATACCCACGCGGTCGGCAAGGAACTGAACCGCCTCCGGAAACGACAGTCCCTGATGTTCCATCACAAAACCAATCGCTGAGCCGTGTGCCCCGCAACTGAAACAATGGTAAAACTGCTTGGTTGGACTGACCGAAAACGACGGCGTTTTTTCCTTGTGGAACGGGCAACACGCCATATAGTTCGCCCCGCCTTTTTTCAGCGGAACCTGCTCGTCGATAATATCGACAATATCGGTTTTGGCTAAAAGCTCGTCAATGAAGTCGGATGGAATCATGATGTGGGGCGGACGGGATGTCTGTTTTTGGTACGGACGGTACGAAATCGGGATTTTTCGGAATGGCAGTCGGATGTGGCGGTTCAGGCAAAATGCCGTCTGAAACGGGAGCGGGATGTTCAGACGGCATTTGCGTTCAAACGCTTAAGCCAGTTTGCCGTGGCATTGTTTGTATTTCAAACCGCTGCCGCAGGGGCAGGGGTCGTTGCGGTGGACGATTTGCCCCCGCGCTTCCAAGGCTTCGGGGCTGAAATCTGTCCCATCGGGATTAAAGGCTTCGGTAACCAGATCGGTTTGCGACTGACCCAAAAGTTCTTCCATATCGGGCGATTCGGAATGGATGGACTGGATGTTGCCGATGGGTTGCTCTTCAACCACCGCGACAGGGTTTTGTTCGATTTGAACCGAGGTAAGCAGGGAGGCAATATGGAATTTGATGCCGTTCCACAGGTCTTGGAACATGGTAAAGGCTTCACGTTTGTATTCCTGCTTCGGATTTTTTTGGGCATAGCTGCGCAGGTGTATGCCTTGTCGCAGGTAGTCCATAGCGGCGAGGTGTTCGCGCCATTGGTTGTCGATGACCTGCAACATCACGTTGCGCTCGAAATCGGCCATTGCCTGCTTGCCGACCAGTTCGGTTTTGGCGGCATATTCGTTTTCGATGCGTTCGATCAGGCGTTCTTTGATGTCTTGACCGTCAATCGCATTGTCCGCCTTCAGCCAGGATTGGATGTCTTCGTGCAGTCTGAATTCGGCAGCCAGACGGTTCTCCAAAGTCGGGATGTCCCATTGTTCTTCCATGCTGTCGGGCGGCATATAGGTATCCACGAGGTCGCTGACGACATCAGAACGGATTTCCTGCATCAGGTCGCTGATGTCTTTGCTGGTCAGAATTTCGTTGCGCTGGCTGTAAATGACTTTGCGCTGTTCGTTGGCAACGTCGTCGTATTCCAAAACCTGTTTGCGCATATCGAAGTTTCTGCCTTCGACTTTGCGTTGCGCCCCTTCGATTTGGCGCGTCAGCAGGTTGTGTTCGATGGCGACGCCGCGTTCGGGGGCGAGGCGGTTGAGGATGGCGGCGGCGCGGTCGAGTGCGAATAAGCGCAGCAATGGGTCTTCAAAGGAGAGATAGAAGCGGCTGGATCCGGGGTCGCCCTGACGGCCGGAACGTCCGCGCAATTGGTTGTCGATGCGGCGGCTTTCGTGGCGTTCCGTACCGATGATGTGCAAACCGCCTGCTTCCATCACTTTGTCGTGTTCCGCCTGCCAGCCGTCTTCGAGTGCGGCGATTTGTGCCTGTTTCTCTTCGTCGCTCAAGGTTTCGTCGGCGCGGATGGCATCGGTTTGGTGCTTCAGGTTGCCGCCTAAAACGATGTCCGTACCGCGTCCCGCCATATTGGTGGCAACGGTAATCGCGCCGACTTTGCCGGCTTGGGCGACAATCAGGGCTTCGCGTTCGTGTTCTTTGGCGTTGAGGACGTTGTGCGGCAGTCCGGCTTGGGTCAGCAGCTTGGATACCAGTTCGGAGTTTTCAATGCTGGTGGTGCCGACGAGGACGGGCTGCCCGCGTTTGTGGCATTCCTCAATGTCTTTAACGACGGCTTCGAATTTTTCTTCGGCGGAACGGAAAATCTGGTCGTTGAAGTCTTTGCGCTGTACGGGGCGGTTGGTCGGAATGATGACGGTTTCGAGGTTGTAGATGCTTTGGAACTCGAAGGCTTCGGTATCGGCTGTGCCGGTCATGCCGGAGAGCTTGGTGTACAGGCGGAAATAGTTTTGGAAGGTAATAGATGCAAGCGTTTGGTTTTCGCGTTTGATTTCCACGCCTTCTTTGGCTTCGACGGCTTGATGCAGACCCTCCGACCAGCGGCGGCCGGACATCAGCCGGCCGGTGAATTCGTCCACGATGACGATTTCGCCGTCTTGGATGACGTAATGTTGGTCTTTGTGGAAGAGGGAATGCGCGCGCAATGCCGCCATAAGGTGGTGCATCAGGGCGATATTGGCGGCGGAATAGAGGGAGTCGTTTTCTGCCAGCAATCCCATTTGGGTCAGGATTTGCTCGGCGTGTTCGTGACCTGCTTCGCTCAGGATGACCTGATGTGCCTTTTCGTCGACCCAATAGTCGCCTTCGCCTTCTTCTGTCTCTTGACGGACGAGGTGGGGCGGAACGGTGTTCATGATTTGGTACAACTGGATGTTGTCATCCGCCTGACCGGAGATAATCAGCGGAGTGCGCGCTTCGTCAATCAAGATGGAATCCACTTCATCGACAACGGCAAAATTCAATTCGCGCTGCACTTTGTCGTATTGGTCGGTAACCATATTGTCGCGCAGGTAGTCGAAGCCGAATTCATTATTGGTGCCGTAGGTGATATCGGCGGCATAGGCGTTTTGACGGTCGAACGGCTGCATATCTGAAATAATCACGCCCACGGTAAGGCCGAGGAAATTGTAGAGCGGCTCCATAATGCCCGCATCGCGTGAGGCGAGGTAGTCGTTGACGGTAACGACGTGTACGCCTTTGCCGGCCAGCGCGTTGAGATAGACGGCGAGGGTGGCGACCAAGGTTTTGCCTTCGCCGGTACGCATTTCGGCGATTTTGCCGTCGTGCAGCACCATACCGCCGATAAGCTGCACGTCGAAGTGGCGCATACCGAGGGTGCGGCGGGACGCTTCGCGGCAGACGGCGAAGGCTTCGGGCAAAATGCCGTCCAAAGTCTGACCGTCGGCGAGGCGTTGTTTGAATTCGGCAGTTTTGGCTTGCAGATCAGCATCGCTTAGGGCTTGCATCTGTTCTTCGAGCGCGTTGATTCTGGCAACGGATTTACGGTATTGTTTCAGCAAGCGGTCGTTGCGGCTGCCGAAGATTTTCTTGGCAATGTTTGTCAGCATGAATAATTCCTGCGCCTGATATAATAGTGGGCGAAAACGCGATTTTAACACAAGCGTTTGTGCAAAGTGCTAATGCCGTCTGAAATAAAGGCGCGTTTGCGGTATTTCAATCTTTTTGGGTGTATGTTTTATGAATTTGGAACAGTTGGGCAGGCGGGACGCGCTGCTTTCCGGACTTTTGAAACAGGCGGGACAGTGGCGGCGGTTGGATGCCGCCGTGAAAAAACTGCTGCCTGCCAACCTGCACCCGCATTTTCAGACGGCATGTATCGAAGACGGCAGGCTTGTCCTTTTGGCGGCAAACAATATGGCGGCATCGCGCTTGAAAATGATTGCACCGTCGGTATTGCCGCAGTTGGCAGGGCTTGATGCTTCGATACGCTCTGTTTCGGTCAGGCTGGTCCCGAAACCGGAAAAACCGCCGAAAACCAATACCCTGCATTTGAGTAAGGCTGCGCTGGAGAGTTTCGGTTCGGCGGCGGCAAAGTTGGAAAAACGGCATCCCGAATTGGCGGAGGCATTGGCAAACTTGGTTAGAAGGCATGGCGCATAAAATGTATACGGGAATTTGTGTAAACATCCGTTAATATTAAGAAGTAAAGGATAATAGGTCTAATACTAAAGAAATAGGTTCGGGGTAAAATTGCCCTTTTTTGGGTAAACGATTGTAAACTTGCAAACAGGCTTTGATTTCAAATGAAATTTGTAGCAAAATGCCGCTCCGAAACATCTGTTTGTGCAACGCGGCGGAATCTTTTTCAAGGTTTTGTTAATGGCGGTTGCACTTTGATTTCTGTAAAACCGAATATTATTTTATCGATTGGAGATTTGTTATGAAAGCGTATCTGGCTCTGATTTCTGCCGCCGTTATCGGTTTGGCTGCCTGCTCTCAAGAACCTGCCGCGCCTGCTGCCGAGGCAACTCCTGCTGCTGAAGCACCCGCTTCCGAAGCGCCTGCCGCCGAAGCTGCTCCTGCAGATGCTGCCGAAGCCCCTGCTGCCGGCAACTGTGCGGCAACTGTCGAATCCAACGACAATATGCAGTTCAACACCAAAGACATCCAAGTCAGCAAAGCATGTAAAGAGTTCACCATCACTCTGAAACATACCGGTACGCAACCCAAAGCCAGCATGGGTCACAATCTCGTGATTGCCAAAGCTGAAGACATGGACGGCGTATTTAAAGACGGCGTAGGTGCTGCCGATACCGACTATGTCAAACCTGATGATGCACGCGTTGTTGCCCATACCAAACTGATCGGCGGCGGCGAAGAAGCTTCCCTGACTCTGGATCCTGCTAAATTGGCCGACGGCGAATATAAATTCGCTTGTACCTTCCCAGGTCACGGTGCTTTGATGAACGGCAAAGTGACTTTGGTCGATTAATCCGCTTAAAGTCTCAAAAGACGGACAGCCTGCTTTGTGCAGGCTGTTTTATTATAAAATGACTGCTTGAAAAGTGCCCGTTGAGAACGAAAACATGAATCCGTTTGAAACCAAAAGCGTTACCTTTGCCGAACCGATTGAAATGCTGTATGCCTGCCACGGCAAAGTGCGCCGTTTTTGCGGACAAGTCGCCATGCTGTCGGACTATATCGCCGAAAACGGCTGCAATCAGATTGTTTTGCAAACCATCCGCCAAATCGCCCAGTATTTCAACGTTGCCGCGCCGCTGCACCATGAAGACGAAGAAGAAAACTTCTTCCCGCTGCTGCTGCAATATGCGCCGCAAGCCCAAGAAAGCGTGGACGAGCTTTTGCGCCAACATATCGGGCTGCACGACAACTGGGCGGCTGTTTCCGCCGAATTTGCCAAACTCGAAGCAGACAACGCTTATGTCCCCGATGAGGAAGCGTTCAAACGTTTTGTGGCGGGATATGATGTTCATTTGGCGATTGAAGAGCCGCTGTTTGATATGGGCAACACCTTTATCCCAAAAGAAAAACTGACCGAAATCGGCGAAATTATGGCGGCGCGCCGGCGCAAATAATGCCGTCTGAAACAATCGTCTCAAGGATATATTATGCTGACCCCGAAAAGTTGCGATTTGTTCAATATCCCGTTTTTCCAATTTTCCCAGCTTAAAAAATACCAGCCTGAAAGCATTCCGCAAATCAAGGCTGACTATAAAGAAAACTGGCAGATATGGCAGCAGCTGATTCAGCAGGTTGCCGCCGAATTGGGTGCGCCGTTTGCGCCGCCGCACATCGAACGCTGGTGTAACGGCTGGCAGGTTCGCGCCCATTTCTTTGCCTACTTCAAATACGAACAATATAAAAATTCCGCAGCGATTTTGTCGATACTGCTCAACCGCCGCCGTCTGAGCGTCAGCTTGGATTGGCACTGCTATAAAGCCGATGTTTCCCCCATCGCGCTGCCTGATTACAACCGCTGGTTGGATAATTTTGATACCGAAAAATACGCTTCTTTCGATATGTGGCACGGTGCGGAAAGCGAATACGACGACTACCGCACCGTCGCGCAACAAAACGAGTCCGACCGAAAGTTGCAAAACGACGAAGACTTTTTCTGCATCGGCAAACACATCGAACGCGACGATTTGGGCAGGCAGGATGTCGCGAAATGGATAGCGGAAACGGTGGAAGATTTGCTGCCGCTTTACGAAGCCTGCCACGGCAAATGATTCAGAAGACTGATGGGTAAAATACCCACCCCGTATGCCAACCTAACCTAAATGCCGTCTGAAAATCACATTCAGAACGTTTCAGACGGTCTAATTTCAAAAGTGAACAAATATGACCGAAACTCAATCCCTAGAGCTTGCCAAAGAGCTGATTTCCCGACCATCCGTTACCCCTGACGACAGGGATTGCCAAAAACTCCTTGCCGAACGCCTGCACAAAATCGGTTTTGCGGCTGAAGAACTCCATTTCGGCGACACCAAAAACATCTGGTTGCGACGCGGCACGAAAGCTCCCGTCGTCTGTTTTGCAGGGCATACCGACGTTGTACCGACAGGTCCTGTCGAAAAATGGGATTCGCCCCCGTTCGAACCGGCCGAGCGCGACGGAAGATTATACGGGCGCGGCGCGGCAGACATGAAAACCAGCATTGCCTGTTTCGTTACCGCCTGCGAACGCTTCGTTGCCAAACATCCCAACCACCAAGGCAGCATTGCGCTTCTGATTACTTCCGACGAAGAGGGCGACGCGTTGGACGGCACGACCAAAGTCGTCGATGTATTGAAAGCGCGCGACGAGCTTATCGACTACTGCATCGTCGGCGAACCGACCGCCGTGGACAAATTGGGCGATATGATTAAAAACGGTCGGCGCGGCTCGCTGTCGGGCAACCTGACCGTCAAAGGCAAGCAAGGCCATATTGCCTATCCGCATTTGGCAATCAATCCCGTGCATACTTTTGCCCCGGCCTTGTTAGAGCTGACGCAGGAAGTCTGGGATGAAGGCAACGAATATTTCCCGCCAACCAGCTTTCAAATTTCCAATATCAACGGCGGCACAGGCGCGACCAACGTCATTCCGGGCGAGCTGAACGTCAAATTCAATTTCCGCTTCTCCACCGAGTCCACCGAAGCAGGGCTGAAACAACGCGTCCACGCCATTTTGGACAAACACGGCGTGCAATACGATTTGCAGTGGTCGTGTTCGGGGCAGCCCTTTCTGACCCAAGCGGGCAAACTGACCGACGTGGCACGCGCAGCCATTGCCGAAACCTGCGGCATTGAGGCCGAATTGTCCACCACCGGCGGCACTTCGGACGGACGCTTCATCAAAGCCATTGCGCAAGAACTTATCGAATTAGGCCCGTCCAATGCGACCATCCACCAAATCAACGAAAACGTGCGGCTAAACGACATTCCGAAGCTGTCTGCGGTGTATGAGGGGATATTGGCGCGCTTGTTGGCTGGAAATGCCGTCTGAAAGCAGCTTGCTTGCCGAATATGGATATCCGACCATTTGATTAGACCTAATGTGGGTTTGAGATAACACATTGATTTTTTATGTAGAGCGATTTATTTCAACGGCAATCCATTCCCTCTCCCGTGGGAGAGGGTTAGGGAGAGGGCATCGGGGCGGCAACGGAAATATTGTCTGTATCTGCCCCGTTTTACCCTCCCTCCGACCCTCCCCTATAGGGGAGGGGCCAAGTTGCAGGTACGCCGACGGAATTTCGCTTCGCATTAACTGCCTTATTTTGAACGCACGTCAAACTTAAATTTGCAATGCCGTCTGAAAAGAAGATGGGCTGTCGGATAAGGATGTCCGACCATTTGCTTAGACCTAACGTGGGTTTGAGATATAGTGGATTAAATTTAAACCAGTACGGCGTTGCCTTGCCTTGCCGTACGATTTGTACTGTCTGCGGCTTCGTCGCCTTGTCCTGATTTAAATTTAATCCACTATACTTTCATACGCGCGAACGATTGGGTGCTTTAGGCGGCATCGTGCAACATCATACCGCCTTGTACCGCAGCGTGGCGGTATATGAACCGGCTGTGCTTATCGTGCGGCGCGGAAGTAAGAAGCTGCGGCGGGTAAGGCGGTCGCCTTGGCAGGCGGACAGACGTTTGACGTCATCAATATTCCCGATTCAGACGGCCTCTATCAGGCGCAATGGATTGCTTTCGAACAGGAAACCGTAGAAAGGTTCGCCGCACAATACGGGACGGCGCAGGCAGTGTGCGATGCGGTAAAGCTGCCGTATTCCGGGCGTATGGGCGCGGCGTTTGATTATGAGGCTGCGGTACTGGCGGATGAAGAAGTGCCGCACAATGCTGCGGAGGCCGCGCTTTGCGGCGTGTTGGCGTGGTTGCAGCATGACGGCATCGGTTTTGCCGTGTACGAAGGCGTCAACCTGATGCGGCAAATCCGCAAACTGATTACCGCCGATATGGCTGCGGACTGGTCGTCGGCGATGTTGGCGCAGCGGCTTAATTGCAGCGAGGCCGCGTTGCGGCGGCGGACATCGGCGGGAATGTCGGCGACCACCCAGTGCATCCAGCCCAGTCCGGTCGGCGATGTTGGCGCAGCGGCTTAATTGCAGCGAGGTCGCGTTGCGGCGGTGGACATCGGCGGGAATGTCGGCGACCACCCGGTGCATCCAGCCCAGTCCGGTCGGCGCGTCTTTATCGTAAACGGTCAGGACGAAACTTTTGTCCCGGCGGGCGGATTTTTCCACGACAGCGCGGGCGAAGCATTGTCGCCTGAACAGCAAAAGCCGTAAGGCGCGCTCAAAAGCTGGTTTTGCGTGAAGCCGCCGTCTTCGGACGGGTTGTCGAATTGCAGCGTGAATGCGCCCCCGGCAAAGGCAGCGGTTGAAAAAGCCAGCAGTACGGCGGAGAGGATGAGGGTTTGCATAGATGATTCCTTTGCTTGATGAATAAGTGGATTCATTATAGGCTGTCAACGGCGGCAGGAATGTGCCGAAACGGTTGGATGATGTGCCAGAATGCGCAAATGCAAAAATCGTGGTTTCAGACGACCCTTTGCAGGTCGTCTGAAATTTTTCATGGGGCGGCGCTTTATGTGTCGTCCTGTGTGTTGAAACATTCCTTTCTCTGATGCTTTAGAAATATCGAATATTTAGGTATTGCCGCAACCTAACCCTCAAGATTTACGTCATAGCCCGTTCCTGCTCCGGCGTGCGGGAATGGCAAAAATTGGGGATTTTGCCGTCAAATCTATGATAGGGATACGGAGCAAACAAATGATTACCCTGCCTTCCTTAAACAATCTGCCGTCAAAATGGGATGAAATCCGCCATTGGCTCGAATCTCGGGTTTTTGAGTGCGGCGTTATGCCGCATCCCAATCTGACGGAATGCGAAGCCAAACAGTTCGAGCGGGATTTTTGGGACAATATCGGCTGCGCGCCTGAAGAATATGTCCGCATCCGCCGCGCCATCCGTCTGTTGGAAGCGCGTTATCCCGACAGTTTGAACGAGCTGGTGTGTGCCGCCATTGCCACGCCTTTGGGCGAGATGCTGGCGGTGTTCGGTAGCAGGGGTTTGTGTTTGCTGGAATTTGTCGGACAGAAGCATTTGGAACAGGAAATTGCCGCCGTCCAAAAAGCCTTGCGCGGACGGTTTGTGTTTCGGGAGGATGAGCGGACGCAACTTTTGCGGCAGGAATTGGACTTATACTTCAAGGGTCGTCTGAAAACCTTTGCCACGCCTTTGGAGCAGATTGGCACCGAGTTTCAAAAGCAGGCATGGGACGCGCTCTTGGCGATTCCTTACGGCGAAACGCGCAGCTACAAGGAGCAGGCGCAGCGTTTGGGCAACCCCAAAGCCGTCCGCGCCGTTGCCGCCGCCAACGGGCAGAACAAAGTATCTATCCTGATTCCCTGCCACCGCGTCATCGGCAGCGACGGCAAACTGACCGGCTACGCGGGCGGGTTGAACCGCAAACAGTTTTTACTGGCTTTGGAACACGGCGAAGTTCAGACGGCATTGTTTTAAGCGGGGGGAGGGCAGAACGGCTCATCGGGCTTAAATATGGTGTGATGACGGCTGTGGAAATTCATACAACGGCAATCCTTTTAAGGCATCGGTCTTAATGTCTTTCTGATTCATATGCTTGTCGTTTTGTCGCCCATTTTTCCAAAATTAAGGATTGACACATTTTTTCCGGACGCTATAATACGCCCCATTCCCCGATAGCTCAGTCGGTAGAGCGACGGACTGTTAATCCGCAGGTCCCTGGTTCGAGCCCAGGTCGGGGAGCCAGAATTTTGAAGCCCGAACTTGAATGTTCGGGCTTTTTCATATTTGCACGTCCGGCGTTCGGAATGCGGCAAGATAGGTTTTCCAACGGTTTCGCGGTAAAATTCTGCCTGTCTGATTTCGGTTTCTTGTTATGTCCATCAAAATCCTGATTATTTCCCCCAGTTGGATAGGCGACTGCGTGATGACCCAGCCCTTGTTCCGCCGTTTGAAGGAACTTCACCCCGGTTGCACGATTGATGTGTTCGCACCGAAGTGGTCGATGGCGGTGTTCGAGCGTATGCCGGAAGTGAATGAAATTCTTGAGAATTCGTTCGGACATGGTGCGTTGGAGTTGAAACGCCGTTGGCGGGTCGGTAGGGATTTGGGGCGGCGCGGATACGATCAGGTTATCGTGTTGCCCGGTTCTTTGAAATCGGCAATCATCGCGCTGGCGACAGGTATCGGTAAAAGGACGGGTTATGTCGGTGAAAGCCGTTATTTTCTGTTGAACGATATACGCAGGCTGGATAAGGAACGTCTGCCTTTGATGGTGGATCGATATACGGCTCTCGCGCATCCGAGTCAGGAAGATTTTGACGGGCATTCGGGATTCCCCGAGTTTTCCATTGATGAACGGCGGCGGGAAATTTCTGTCGAAACCTTTGGCTTGGATATTGGAAAGCCTGTTCTGGCTTTTTGTCCGGGTGCGGAATTCGGGCCGGCAAAGCGTTGGCCGACAAGGCATTTTGCCGAGTTGGGCAAACATTATCTGGCGGCGGGTTGGCAGGTTTGGCTGTTCGGTTCGCAAAAAGATGATGAAATTGCCGAGGAAATCAACCGCCTTTCAGACGGTATGTGTGTCAATTTGTGCGGCAAAACCGATTTGTCGCAGGCAATGGATTTGCTGTCGTTGGCGGACACGGTCGTGTGTAACGACAGCGGATTGATGCATTTGGCGGCAGCTTTGGGCAGGAAGGTGGTGGCGGTTTACGGTTCTTCCAGCCCGACGCATACGCCGCCTTTGAGCGATAGGGCGAAAATCGTCAGCCTGCACTTGGAATGTTCGCCGTGTTTTAAGCGGGAATGTCCGCTGGGGCATACCGACTGCCTCAACAGGCTGTATCCCGAGAAGATTGTGCAGGCGGTTGAAGAGGCGGTATGATGGGTTCTGTTTTCGGGTTTATGCCGTCTGACGGCGGATATTGATAGGATGTTTATGGCTATTGCGAACAATAAAAAAGCATTTCACGATTTTTTCATTGAAGACCGGATTGAAGCCGGTTTGGTCTTGGAAGGCTGGGAAGTCAAAGCAATCCGCGCCGCGCGCGTACAGCTTAAAGAGAGTTATATCTATTGGAAAAAAGACGCGTTTTATCTGGTCGGCTGCCATATTACGGCTTTGCCCACAGCCTCGACACACATTAAACCAGATGCCGTACGTCCGCGCAAGCTCTTGTTGAACCAGTCGGAAATCAACAAATTAATCGGCAAAACCGAACGTGCCGGCTACACCATCGTGCCGCTGGATTTGCATTTTTCACGCGGAAAAATCAAGATGGAAATCGGTTTGGCAAAAGGTAAGAAACAGCACGACAAACGCCAGAGTATGAAAGAGGCGGATTGGAAACGCGAGAAACAGCGGTTGATTAAGCATACGCGCTGATTGTGGAAACAGTGCTTCAGACGGTATGGGCAAGGCTGCCGCCTGATGTGTAAACGTTCTACACCTAAACCAGCATCCGCTTTAATCAGCACGGCATGATGCCCCAAGCTTTCGTCAAAGGTTTGAGCAATTTGATGATAAATTGGCATTAGCCAAGGGTAAAGTGCGGTCATTTTTCCTGAAATTTTTGTAAATAACGAGGGCAATTATACACATTTTCAAACTGGCTTGACAAAATAGCAAAAAGCAAACGTTTACTTTTAATAAACAAGAAATAAATAGAGAAAAATGTGAGATAAATGACATTTTTTGTTCAGTTTTATGCTAAAATCCACGCCCCATTTATTTTTACTTGACAAAGGAAAATTTATTATGAAACTCGAAGCAAGCAAGCAAGCAAGCAGAAGTTTAAAAAATCATTTATTGTAAGTCTATTTTTTTCTATTCTTTATACCTCTCCGCTTTTGGCTGTTGATTACGTTTACGACAAAACCAAGCTCACTAATGATGAAATTACCCGCTTAAAAAAACTCCGCGATAAAACGAGTGAATATTGGAAAAAAGAAACTTATCTTATAACCGAGGATAATCCAAAAGTTCCACCCTTTCCCGCACTATACCCTAGAACATACCAATTCGAAAACATCAATAACTCAAAAAAGATTTCTTTTTATGATCAAGAATATACCGAAGGTTACCTAGTTGGCTTCGCCCGAGGTTTAGGGGTTGCAAAAAGAAATGGGGACACAGAAGAACAAATACGGAAATATTTTAAGGAATGTTTTAATTCTAACACTAAGATACGTGATTATAGTACTTGCCAAGCTGAAAAATTTGGATCCCATCCTCTTATAGTAAAAAGTCATATATTCTCCTTAGGTCCAAAAATAAAAAATAGTCATATCAACAGCGAAATTTTATCTGTCGGGAATTATACAGAATGGGCTAATCAAGTAATTCATCATATTGAAAATTATGTTTCTTTTGCAGCACATCTATATTCTGGTTTAGATCCATTCCACTATATTGAGGTTACAGACAACTCGCACGTTATCGGGCAAACGATTAGTTTGGATGAATTCCGCTTAGAAAATTCTCTCTGGGAGCCCCGTTGGGATTCTAATGTTGGGAAATTAAAAACAACGAATGCAGACATCCGTTTTAATACTAAAAGTGAAAGTTTACTCGTAAAAGAAGATTATGCTGGCGGAGCTCGTTTTCGTTTTGCTTACGATCCTAAAGAAGCGAAAAATACTGCATTAATTTTTGAGAAAAATGTTACTGGCACTTCCGACATCATCTTCGAAAATCCAATAGACGATTTAAAAAGCCTCGATGGGCATCAAATTATCAAAGTAAATGGCACAGCAGATAAACACGCATTCCGTCTTTCTGGCAAACACCAAAAGGGAATTTATACGCTTTCTTTACAACAACGCCCAGAGGGCTTTTTTACCAAAGTGCAAGAACGCGATGATATGGCGATTTATGCACAACAGGCTCAAGCCGCCAATACCTTATTCGCCTTGCGTTTGAACAACAAAAACAGCGATATTTTCGACCGCACTTTACCACGCAAAGGCTTGTGGTTGCGTGTGATTGACGGACATTCCAACCAATGGGTGCAAGGCAAAACAGCACCTGTAGAAGGCTATCGTAAAGGTGTGCAACTCGGCGGCGAAGTATTCACATGGCAAAACGAAAGTAATCAACTTTCTATTGGCTTAATGGGCGGACAAGCAGAACAACGTAGCACTTTCCACAACCCAGATACAGACAATCTTACAACGGGAAATGTGAAAGGCTTTGGTGCAGGCGTTTACGCCACTTGGCACCAACTTCAGGACAAACAGACAGGTGCGTATGCGGATAGCTGGATGCAATATCAACGCTTCCGCCACCGTATCAACACTGAAGATGGTACAGAACGTTTTACTTCAAAAGGTATTACTGCCTCAATTGAAGCAGGTTACAATGCGTTATTGGCGGAACACTTCACTAAAAAGGGCAACAGCCTTCGTGTTTACCTACAACCACAGGCACAATTGACTTATTTGGGGGTAAACGGAAAATTCAGCGATAGCGAAAATGCCCACGTGAATTTACTTGGCTCCCGCCAATTACAAACTCGGGTTGGCGTTCAAGCTAAAGCTCAATTTTCACTCTATAAAAATATCGCTATTGAACCTTTCGCCGCTGTGAACGCGCTTTACCACAACAAACCTTTCGGTGTGGAAATGGACGGAGAGCGTCGAGTGATAAACAATAAGACGGCAATTGAGAGCCAATTAGGTGTAGCAGTGAAAATCAAATCTCACTTAACCTTACAAGCCACATTCAACCGCCAAACAGGCAAACATCATCAAGCTAAACAAGGTGCGTTGAATTTACAGTGGACGTTTTAAGTTAAGTTGTAACAAAATAAAATCGGCAGGGAAATTCACTGCCGATTTTTTTATTTTAAAAGTGCGGTCATTTTTCGTGTAATTTCCACCAATTTTTAACCGCACTCACGAGCTCGCGCTAAACCGACAATCGGATCTATTGTCCCTTTCTTTGTTGTGTATGCAAATCAGAAATGCCGGTTACGGAAGCAGTTTGCCCGGATTCATAATGTTATATGGATCAAGGTGTTGTTTGATGCTTTTCATCAGGGCGATTTCGGCAGGCGTGCGTACTTTGTCCAGCCACTGTTTTTTGATGATACCTATGCCGTGTTCGGCGGCAATCGTGCCGTTGCAGGCAAGGACGTTGCGATAGACTGTGCTGTTGATGTCGTTTTCGTAACGATAGACTTCATTGCTGAGGATTTCGGGCAGGAAAGTATTGTAGTGCAGGCTGCCGTCGCCCAGATGTCCGAAGCAGACGATTTGTATGCCTTTGAAATTCTGTTCCAAATCTTTGGCGCACCGGCGGACAAAGTCGGCAACGCGCCCGATAGGAACGGCAATATCGTGTTTGATGCTGGTGCCCAGTTTGCGTTGCGATGCGGAGATGTTTTCGCGCAACGCCCACATATGGATACGTTCTTGTTCGCTTTGCGCCAACACGCTGTCGGTAAAGCCTTTTTTATAAAGAAATTCGACAAGCCGATCATCAAGATTGCTGTCGGGTAATGAGTCGGTCAACTCAAGTAAAATATGCCATTCTGAATGTGTCGGCAGGGGGAGTTTGCTGAATTCGGAAGACAATTCGGCGGCAAAACGGCCGATCAGCTCAAAACTGCATAGGCGTTCGGCAAAGTGTGCTTGGGTTTCGGTCAGCAGGCGGACGGCGGATTCGATGTCGGGTATGCCGACCCATGCGGTTGCTTTGTCTAAGGGGTTGGCAAACAGCTTGAGCGTGGCGGCAGTGATAATGCCCAATGTACCTTCGCTACCGATAAACAGATGGCGCAGGTCGTAGCCGGTGGTGTTTTTATGCAGGGGATGGAGATGGGAAACCAGTTCGCCGTTGGGGAGGACGACTTCCAAACCGATAACCAGGTCGCGCATCGTGCCGTAACGCAATACGTTCAAACCTCCGGCATTGCAGGCGATGTTGCCGCCGATTTGGCACGAGCCTTCGCTGGCGAGACTGAGTGGGAACAGCCTGTTTGAGGCTTCGGCTGCCTGTTGGACGGTTTGGAGTACGGAACCTGCTTCGACGGTTATGCAGTTGTCTGACAAATTGATGCTGCGGATGCGGTTGAGTTTGGAAAGGTTCAGCAATACGCCGTTTTCCGATACTGCCGCGCCGCACAAACCAGTATTGCCGCCTTGCGGCGTAACCGGAATACGGTGTTGGTGGCAGAAACGCATAATGGTTTGCACGCTTTTAACGCTGAGCGGCTGCAAAATGATGTCTGGTGCAGACGTAAAGCGGTTGCGCTGGTCTTTTAAAAGCGTCGGAGAAGGTTCGGCAATTTCATCTGCCGGTAGGAGTCGGGAAAATTCGGTATGAAGGTCAAGCATGTTTGTCGGAAGGGTAGGGAGAAGATTGAGGAAGGGAATCTGATGCCGTCTGAAAAATCAAAAAAGCAGGATACTGAACGTATCCTGCTTTTTTGCAAGCGGAAAATGCTTATTTTGCAGCTTCGGCAGCAGGAGCTTCAGCGGCAGGTGCTTCGGTAGCGGCAGCTTCAGCGGCAGGTGCTTCGGTAGCGGCAGCTTCAGCAGCAGGAGCTTCGGCGGCAGGTGCTTCAGCAGCGGGAGCTTCGGCGGCAGGTGCTTCAGTAGCGGGAGCTTCGGCGGCAGGTGCTTCAGCAGCGGGAGCTTCAGCGGCTTTTTCACCGCCGCAGGCTGCCAGAACCAAAGACAACAAAGCAGCGGCAAACAGGGATTTTTTCATTTTAGTAACCTTTAGAACCAATTTAAATTATTGAAACAAATAGGTCTTTATCGACCATACTACAAACCGGGTTGGAAATTCATCGCTGAATTTGCGTAATTATGCACTATGGAATAAGGGATTGCAATGTCGTACAGATGGGAAAAAGGTTTGAATGAAAAGTTTTCTGGCGGGCGGATTGATAAATCCTGTAAAACGGTTTTGCTGTTAAAAATTCGATAGGGATAAATATTATAGAGATTAATATAATTTCAGTATCTTGTATGATTTATTAAGGCGGATTGGGAAAGTCGGCAGACAGGTCGGAATGGTTTTAAGAATGTTGTAAAAAAGTTACACCGCAATAAAATAACAAAGATTTACATTGAAATATGTGCTGTACAGTTTATGAACAGGTTAACGGTAATCGGCCGGCGCGGCGGTTGTGTTAGAATGCGCCTGTAATTAATCTGCTGTTCCTGAAAGGACAAATATGGCTATCGTGAAAAATTCCGTGGTTTCGCTGCATTATGAGATGTATGATGCCAACAATCAGCTTTTGGACAAAACCGAAGAACCGATTGCGTATCTGCACGGCGGTTACGACGGCATTTTCCCTTTGGTGGAAGAGGCGTTGCACGGTAAGGATGCCGGCGATACGGTCGATGTGGCGCTGTCGCCCGACGATGCGTTCGGCGAGCAGGATCCGGAGTTGGTCCGTATCGAAGATGCGGGCGTGTTCCCTGTTGAAGTCGAAGTCGGCATGATGTTTGAAGCCGACGATCCTGAAACCGGCGATGTTGTCGTCTATCGTGTAACCGATGTTGCCGACGGCAAGGCGGTGGTGGACGGCAACCATCCTTTGGCAGGCATGAAAATCCGCTTTAAGGCTACAGTTGAAAGCGTGCGCGATGCATCCGATGAGGAAATCGCACACGGTCATGTCCACGGCCCGCACGGTCATCACCACCACTGATTGCCGGCAGCTTGGAGGTATCTGATGCCGTCTGAAAAGGGTTTGTTCCGTTTCAGACGGCATTTTGTTTGATGGATGGAGAAGGTATGTCGGTTGGGCATTATGAGAATTTTCCCGTCGGTTCGCTGATTTTGCCGCGCAGGTTGAGGAAGCCGGTTCACGCGGTGTACGCGTTTGCACGGACGGCGGACGATATGGCGGACGAGGGCAGTATGCCGTCTGAAGCCAGGTTGGCGGGGTTGGAGGGTTTGCAGCGCGAGTTGGACGTGTTGGCATCGGGCGGCCGGTCGGCGCATCCTTTGATTGCACGATTGGATGCCGAGGCGGTTGTGCCGTTCGGTTTGGATTTGCAGCCGTTTTATGATTTGCTTTCTGCATTTTCTCAGGATGTGGTTAAAACAAGGTATGGAAATTTCGGCGAGCTGGCCGATTATTGTCGGCGTTCCGCCAACCCTGTCGGACGCATTATGCTGGCTTTGTACGGGAAAACGGATGCGGTGTGCGTGGCGCAAAGCGACGGCATCTGTACGGCTTTGCAACTGGTGAATTTTTGGCAGGATGTGGCTGTGGATTGGCAAAAAGGCAGGGTTTATATTCCGCAGGACGATTTGTTGAAATTCGGTGTTTCTGAGGAACAGATCGCGGCAGGACGGGCGGATGCGGCGTTTCAGCGGCTGATGGCGTATGAGTGTCGGCGTGCGTTCCGTATGCTGAAGGCGGGTTCGCCTTTGGCAAGGGAACTGAATGGGCGTATCGGTTTGGAACTCCGTATGATTGTGTTGGGGGCGCAGTTGATTTTGCAGAAACTGGACGCGTGCCGATACGATGTGTTTGCACAACGCCCCGTTTTGGATAAGAAGGATTGGTTGATTATGCTGAAAAAGGCGTTGTGGAAATGATTGGGGGAAAATGAATGCCGTCTGAAAGGGGTTGTTCCGCTTCAGACGGCATTTTGCAGGCGGTTGGTATGGTCAGGCGATTTCATGCGGGTTCAATCTGGCTTGATCTTCTGCACCCAAGCCGATGAGTTTGCGCAGTCGGGTCATGTAGAAATTGACATCCAAACCGGTGCCGTAGCGTTGCGCCGTCCACAGTGTTTCCGCCAGTGCCTCCATCATTTCGTGTTCGGCTTCCAGCCAGCCGCGTTTGGCGCACAGGGTGTCGTGGATTGCGCGTATGCCGTGCGGCTGGTCTATGCCCGCCTGTTCTTGGACGGACAGATGCAGCGACATATGCAGGAAGGGGTTGCTTTCGCCGTTTTCGGGCAGCCAGTCGGTGTCCAGATGGTCTTCGATGCGTTCGAGATAACGGTGGTATTCGGGATGGGCTTCGACAATGCGGAGGGCTTTCTGTTCCAGTGCGCTCAGTTGCAGCGGATTGAGCCGCTGCTGCCACACGCGGGCGAAAAAGCGGCGGACATCGTGGGTATTGACATCGTACATGGCGGGTTCGATAAGATGTTTATGGAAATAGGTTCGGATAATGGCGGGTTTTACATAAATTAAATCCCACCGTCAACCTTACCATTTATAATGCAGACAAATTATTTGTCTGAAACGGATTCGATTATGAAAAAACTGATTTGCCTGTTCGCCGTATTTTTGATGTTGTGCGGACGAGCTTTCGCGCTGGATGCGAACGATCTGCTGCCGCCGGAAAAGGCATTCGTGCCGGAGCTTGCCGTTGCCGACGACGGTGTGAACGTCCGTTTCAGGATTGCCGACGGATACTATATGTATCAGGCGAAAATCGTCGGCAAGACCGATCCGGCGGATTTGTTGGGACAGCCTTCTTTCAGCAAGGGCGAAGAGAAGGAAGACGAGTTTTTCGGCAGGCAGACGGTTTACCATCACGAGGCGCAGGTTGCCTTTCCTTATGCAAAGGCTGTCGGCGAACCGTATAAATTGGTTTTGACCTATCAGGGCTGTGCCGAAGCCGGCGTGTGCTATCCGCCCGTGGATACCGAGTTTGATATTTTCGGCAACGGCACTTACCATCCGCAAACCGACGAACCGGCATCCGCCAAAGACCGCTTTTTGCAGCCTTCCTCTCAAAACGGCAGCGGGGCGCTGCCGCCCCCGAAGGGGGATGAGGGCGGCGACAGCCGTTTCAAGCTGTCTTGGGATACGCTCAACGCCAATCTTTTGGCGTTTTTTCTCGCTGGTTTGGGCCTGAGTTTTACCGCCTGTATGTATCCCCTGTTGCCGATTGTTTCCAGTATTGTGGTCGGCGACAAAAAGGCGGGCAAGGCGCGGGCGTTTGTGCTGTCCGTCGTTTATGTTCAGGGTTTGGCTCTGACTTATACGCTGGTCGGCATTGTTGCCGGACTGACGGGCGCACTGCTGACCGTATGGTTGCAGCAGGCTTGGGTGGTATTGGCGGCATCGGCTTTAATGGTCGTCTTGGCACTGTCTATGTTCGGGCTGTTCAACATCCAGCTTCCCAACGCCGTGCAGTCGTATTTTCAGAATCAAAGCAGCAGGCTTTCAGGCGGTAAAATCGTTTCCGTCTTTATTATGGGCATATTGTCCGCGCTGATTGTCGGGCCGTGCGTCGCCCCGCCGCTGGCATTTGCTTTGGGCTACATCGGTCAGACGGGCGATGCGGTTTTAGGCGGTTTGGCACTTTACACTTTGGCGTTGGGCACCGGCGTTCCGCTGATTGCCATCGGCACGTTCGGCGGGCATATCCTGCCTAAGGCAGGCGATTGGATGAATGCCGTCAAATACGCATTCGGCTTCATCCTGCTAGCCGTCGCCGTTTACCTCGCCACGCCGCACTTGCCCTATTATCTCGTCGTCGCGCTGTACACGCTGCTGATGCTGGTTCCTGCCTTTATGCTGCTGGTCAACGGACGCAGGCAGAAACGCCGTCCGAAAGCTGTGGCATTCGCATTGGGCGGTATATTGCTGATAGGCGGCGCGTGGTTCGGCTGGCAGGGCGCAAACGGCAAAACGACCGCGCTGCACCATTTCCTGACCCTCAATCCACCAGCCGAAGCAGGCAAATCTTCGGAACACGGCAAAATGTTTGCCGATACTGCCGCGCTGAAGGCAGCGATGGATACGGCGTTGAAAGAACATCCCGACAAACCCGTCGTTTTGGATTTTTATGCCGACTGGTGCATTTCCTGCAAAGAAATGGCGGCTTACACGCTCAATCAGCCGGAAGTGCATCAGGCAGTCGATATGGAACGCTTTTTCCAAATCGACGTAACCGCCAACACGCCCGAACATCAGGCGTTGTTGAAAGAATACGGTCTGTTCGGGCCGCCGGGCGTGTTTGTCGTCCGCTCCGACGGCAGCCGCAGCGAGCCGCTGCTGGGTTTTGTCAAAGCAGACAAGTTTATCGAGTGGTATGAACAAAACCGCTGATTCCGATGTTTCAAATGCCGTCTGAAGTTCTCAGACGGCATTTTTGTCAGAAAGGAAAACGGCAATATCCACTATACACACGGAAGCAGTCTAAAGATGTGAAAACCGTGTGTATAAGTTAGTTTGCGTATTGAAATTAAAAGATAAAAATACGATGATTAAAAAATAGGCATAAGAAAAGATAAACACAGCCGGTGTTTGCCGGTGTGTGTATCTTTTGTGGAAAAACATCTTAATGTCATGTATTTTATGGAAAATAATAACATGATTAAAAAATAGTTAATCATTATAGTGGATTAAATTTAAATCAGGACAAGGCGACGAAGCCGCAGACAGTACAGATAGTACGGCAAGGCGAGGCAACGCCGTACTGATTTAAATTTAATCCACTATAAGGTTCAGGTAAGCGGCTGCAACCGTCAATGTCTGAAAAGAGGCAGTGCTGTTTAAGCATGGAAAGCCGGATAAAAAAACTGCCTCCATTTCCGGAGGCAGTTCGTGTGCGGATAAAACCTTACAGACCGCTCAAACGGGCAGTGTCGTGGGCAATCATCAGCTCTTCGTTGGTCGGAATGACCACGGCAACGGCTTTGCTGTCGGCAGTGGTAATCACGCCGGCGTTGCCGAAGCGGGCTTTCAGGTTGGCTTCTTGGTCGATGTTCAGACCGAGGAAGCCCAAGTAGCCGATCACGCGTTCGCGGATGATGTCGGAGTTTTCGCCGATGCCGCCGGTAAAGACCAGTGCGTCCAAACCGCCTGCGGCAACCGCCATACTGCCGATGTATTTGGCAAGGCGGTAGATAAACATATCCAAGGCCAATTTCGCGCCTTTATGCCCCTTGGCGGCTTCTTCTTCAATGGTGCGGCAGTCGTTGGACAGGCCGGAAATGCCGAGCAGACCGGATTTTTTGTTCAGCATTTCAGTGATTTGGGCGATGGTCATATTGGCGTTTTCGGCGAGGAAGCCGAATACGGAAGGATCGATGTCGCCGCTGCGCGTACCCATTACCAGCCCTTCCAGCGGGGTCAGGCCCATACTGGTGTCGCGCGATTCGCCGTTGGCGACGGCGGTAATGGACGCGCCGTTGCCCAAGTGGGCAATGACCATACGCAGGTCTTTTTTGTCTTTGCCGAGGAAGCGCGCGGTTTCGTCGGCGACGAAGCGGTAGCTGGTACCGTGCGCGCCGTAACGGCGCAGGCCGTATTTTTCATACAACTCCTGCGGAACGGCGTATTTGTAGGCGACTTCGGGCATGGTTTGGTGGAAGGAGGTATCGAATACGACGACGTTGGGCAGGCCTTTGAAAATGCTTTGCGCGGCACGCAGGCCCAAGAGGTGGGCGGGGTTGTGCAGGGGGGCGAGCGGGATGCATTTTTCGATGCCGGCAATGACTTCGTCGTCAACGAGGATGGATTCGCTGTACAGTTCGCCGCCGCTGACGACGCGGTGGCCGATGGCGCCGATGCGGCTGTCGAGGCCGTGGGCTTTGAGTTCTTCCATCAGGGCTTCGACCGCGCCGGTGTGGTCGGGATGTGCGGACAGATCGACTTTGTGTTTTTCGCCGTTTACTTTGAATGTGATGTAGGCATCGGGCAGGTTGAGTTTTTCGGCAAGGCAGCTGAGCAGGACTTCGCCGCTGCCGTTATCCAGGACCGCGCCTTTGAGGGACGAGCTGCCGCAGTTCAAAACCAAGATCAATTTTTGGGACATTTTCTTACTCCGGAAAGTTTCAGACGGCATTGGAATCGGACACGGATACTAACCGGATTCGTGCCGAATCCGTTTTGCCTTCCTGGGCGGGAAAGTAGTGGGGCCGTCTGAAAAGGTTGATAAAAGAAGCAGGCTATTCTAGCAAAAAATCTTTGCAATTGCTTGGCTTAATCGGGCGTTTGCGTGAAAATGGCGGAAGTCAGGCATTTTGACGGAAAAAAGGGGGATATGCGGTTTGCCGGTGTTTTCGGCTGGGGGAGGGAGAATTTCTTTGCATTCTTCCCGTCCAAACTGGTACATTCGCCCTGTTTTTAGTTGGTGTCGTCTGAAAAAAGGCGGGTGGGAAATTTATGCATTATTTCAGTATTCATGACCAATCGGGACGGCATATAGGCTTTTTCATCCTGCTTGCCGACGACGAATCGGAAGCACGGCCGCAAAGCGGGCGTTTTGCCGTCAAACTTGAAGGCGGAATGGAAAATCATGTCCTGTCGCCGTTCGGTCAGACGGAAATCCCCCAATATTGGCGCGTGGTCAAAGACCGTATCGAGCTGTTTTTTGACGAAGCTCCCGTCGGAACTTTGCGTAACGAATATCTGACCGTGTCGGGGCAGACTTTTGTTTTGAACGATTTGACAGGGAATATGTGATGGAAAGCATGTTTATATTGGTGCCCATCAGCATTATTTTGGCGTTTGTCATCGGCTGGTTTTTTTGGTGGTCGGGCAAAAACGGGCAGTTTGACGACTTGGAAGGGCCGGCGCACCGCATCCTGATGGATGATGATTCGACAAGTAAACTGATTGAAAAAGAGAGGGAAAACGATGTACGCTAAAAAAGGCGGTTTGGGACTGGTTAAAAGCCGCCGTTTCGCACCTCTTTTCGCTACGCAGTTTCTCGGCGCGTTCAACGACAATGTGTTCAAAACCGCGCTGTTTGTGATGATTGGGTTTTACGGTTTGGGGCAAAACGGCTTCCTGCCTGCCGGACAGATGTTGAACTTGGGCGCGTTGCTGTTTATTTTGCCGTATTTCCTGTTTTCCTCGCTGTCGGGGCAGTTGGGTAACAAATTCGACAAGGCCGTTTTGGCGCGTTGGGTCAAGGTGCTGGAAATGATCATTATGGCGGTGGCGGCATACGGGTTTTATATCCGGTCTGCCCCGCTGCTTTTGGCGTGTCTGTTTTGCATGGGCGCGCAATCGACGCTGTTCGGGCCGCTGAAATACGCCATCCTGCCCGATTATCTCGACGACAAAGAGTTGATGATGGGCAACAGCCTGATTGAATCGGGTACGTTTGTCGCCATCCTGTTCGGTCAGATTTTGGGAACGGCGGTGGCAGGTGTACCGCCTTATATTGTCGGGATACTGGTTTTGCTGGTCGCCGTCGGAGGCACGGTCGGCAGCCTGTTTATGCCGTCCGTACCCGCCAAGGCTGCCGATACACAAATTGAGTGGAATATTGTCCGTGGCACAAAATCCCTGCTGCGTGAAACGGTGCGGCACAAGCCCGTTTTTACCGCCATTATCGGTATTTCGTGGTTTTGGTTTGTCGGCGCGGTTTATACCACGCAACTGCCGACCTTTACCCAAATCCATCTGGGCGGCAACGACAATGTTTTCAACCTGATGCTTGCTCTGTTTTCCATCGGTATTGCCGCCGGTTCGGTACTGTGTGCCAAGTTCAGCAGGGAACGCCTGATGTTGGCTTGGGTAACGGTTGGTGCGTTGGGTTTGACGGTTTGCGGCTTGGTTTTGGTGTGGCTGACGCACGGACACCGTTTTGAAGGGCTGAACGGCATTTTTTGGTTTTTATCGCAAGGATGGGCATATCCCGTGATGGCGGTGATGACGCTGATCGGCTTTTTCGGCGGATTTTTCTCCGTTCCGCTCTATACCTGGCTGCAAACCGCCAGTAGCGAGACTTTCCGCGCCCGCGCCGTTGCCGCCAACAATATCGTTAACGGTATTTTTATGGTTTCCGCTGCCGTTTTGAGCGCGGTGTTGCTGTTTTTGTTTGACAGCATTTCCTTGTTGTATCTGATTGTCGCTTTGGGCAATATTCCGTTGTCGGTATTTTTGATTAAGCGCGAAAGGCGGTTTTTAGGCGCGGCGGCAATCAGGAAAAAACCTTGAATGCCGTCTGAAAAAATTGTCCCCAAAATACACAATCCGCCTGCCCAATGTTGTGAACACACTGTGAATAAGTGGGTTTGTGCATTGAAATGAAAACAGAAAAATACATTGCTTAAAAAATAAGCAATTTACGAAGATAGAAGAAAGACACCGATATGACGACACGCCAAATCATCCTCGATACCGAAACCACCGGTCTGTATGCCGACGGCGGCGACCGCTTGGTCGAGTTTGCCGGTTTGGAAATGGTCAACCGCCAAATGACCGACAAAAACCTGCACCTCTATGTCCACCCCGAGCGCGATATGCCCGAAGAGGCGGCACGCGTCCACGGCTTGACGATACAGGTTTTGGAAGGGAAAAACGCGCCGCCGTTTGCAGAGGTCGGCAGGCAGATTGCCGATTTCCTGCGCGGTGCGGAACTGATTATCCACAATGCCAAATTCGACGTGGGCTTCCTCAATATGGAGTTCCGCCGGATGGGGTTGCCGACCGTTGAGGAACTCGGCTGTACCGTTACCGATACCCTGGCGATGGCGCGCGAAATGTTCCCCGGGCAGAAAGCCAGCCTGGATGCCTTGTGCAACCGTTTTTCCGTCGACCGCAGCAAGCGCGTCCTGCACGGCGCATTGATCGACTGCGAACTTTTGGGCGAAGTCTATCTTGCTATGACGCGGCGGCAGTTCGACCTGATGGGTGCGGCCGCAGAGGAAAAAATGGAAACCAAACCCGTGGTGCATACCGAAACCAAACGCAGCGGCAAACTGAAAGTCATCAGGGCGGACGAAAACGAGTTGGCGGCGCACGGGCAATATTTGGACGGCTTGGGCGAAGCCTGTATCTGGCGCAAGGAAGCCGTGCCGTCTGAAAACGGCGGGACGGACGCATGAAGCGCAAAAATATCGCGCTGATTCCCGCCGCCGGCATCGGGGCGCGTTTCGGTGCGGACAAACCCAAGCAATATGTCGAAATCGGAAGCAAAACCGTTTTAGAACATACGATTGGGATTTTTGAACGGCATGAGGCCGTCGATTTGACCGTCGTTGTCGTCTCGCCCGAAGACACGTTTGCCGATAAGGTTCAGACGGCATTTCCACAGGTTCGGGTGTGGAAAAACGGCGGACAGACCCGCGCCGAAACCGTCCGCAACGGTGTGGCAAAACTGTTGGAAACCGGTTTGGCGGCGGAAACCGACAATATTCTGGTACACGATGCCGCGCGTTGCTGCCTGCCGTCTGAAGCTTTGACGCGGTTGATAGAACAGGCGGGCAACGCCGCCGAAGGCGGGATTTTGGCAATTCCCATTGCCGATACGCTCAAGTGCGCGGACGGTGGGAACATTAGTGCAACCGTCGAGCGGACGAGCCTTTGGCAGGCGCAAACGCCGCAGCTTTTCCGCGCCGGGCTGCTGCACCGCGCATTGGCTGCGGAAAACTTGGACGGCATTACCGATGAAGCGTCCGCCGTGGAAAAATTGGGTGTGCGTCCGCTACTGATACAGGGCGACGTGCGCAATTTGAAACTGACGCAGCCGCAGGACGCATACATCGTCAGGCTGCTGCTCGATGCCGTCTGAACTTCAATTCAAAACATCAGGAACACAAACGATGACGAACATCCGTATCGGACAGGGCTACGATGTCCACCAACTGACCGAAGGCAGAAAGCTGATACTTGGCGGAGTTGAAATCCCATTTGAAAAAGGGCTGCTCGGACACTCCGATGCCGATGCGCTGCTGCACGCCGTTACCGACGCGCTGCTCGGTGCGGCAGGTTTGGGCGATATCGGCAGCCATTTCCCCGACACCGCCGCAGAGTTCAAAGATGCGGACAGCCGCGTCCTTTTGCGTGCGGCGTATCAAAGCGTTCAGGCGCAGGGTTGGCAGGCGGTCAATGTCGATACGACCGTGATTGCACAGAAACCCAAACTCGCGCCGCACATTCCGCAAATGCGTGCCAACATCGCCGCCGATTTGGGCATAGACATTTCGTGCGTCAACATCAAAGGCAAAACCAACGAAAAACTCGGCTATCTCGGGCGGATGGAAGGCATAGAGGCGCAGGCGGCGGTATTGCTGGTACGCATTTGAACGCGGCGGGCAGGACGTGCAAAAAAATGTTAAGATGGCGGCTGTTTGTTGATACGGTTTCCCAAAGGACAAAAATATGACGACACAAGACGAACTCAAGCGCATCGCCGCCGAAAAAGCAGTCGAATTCGTACCCGAAAATGAATATATCGGCATCGGTACCGGCTCGACCATCAACTTTTTCATCGAAGCCTTGGGTAAGAGCGGCAAAAAAATCAAAGGCGCGGTATCTACTTCCAAAAAATCCGGCGAACTGCTTGCCCAGTACGATATTCCCGTCGTTTCTTTGAACGAAGTATCGGGGTTGGCGGTCTATATCGACGGTGCGGATGAAGTGAACCACGCCCTGCAAATGATTAAAGGCGGTGGCGGCGCGCACCTCAACGAAAAAATCGTCGCCAGCGCGTCCGAAAAATTCATCTGCATTGCGGATGAAAGCAAATATGTTTCACGTTTGGGCAAATTCCCTCTGCCTGTGGAAGTCGTCGAAAGCGCGCGCTCTCTTGTTTCGCGCAAACTGCTCGCTATGGGCGGACAGCCCGAACTGCGTATCGGCTACACCACGTTTTACGGCAACCAAATCGTCGATGTCCACGGCTTGAATATCGATCAGCCGCTGACGATGGAAGACGAAATCAACAAAATCACCGGCGTGCTCGAAAACGGCATATTCGCCCGCGATGCCGCCGATGTGTTGATTTTGGGGACGGAAGAGGGTGCGAAAGTCATCTATCCCTGCCAAGGGTAATCCTGACGTTAAGATGCCGTCTGAAATCCGATTCCGATATGTTCAGACGGCATCGGCATTTGAAAAATATGCAGATTAAAAAAATCATGAAATGGCTTCCCGTCGCCCTGTCGCTTTTGGGTGCGTTGGGTTATACGGGGTACGGCAGCGAGGCGGTGCGGACGGCGGTTGCCGTACTCGACGTACTCGGCGCGGCAGGGGACGCGGGTTCCGACGCGCCCGCCCGCCGCCGAGCATCGGCGAAATCCGGCCACCGCTACACAGGCACGGTGTCCAAAGTCTATGACGGCGACACCCTTCACGTTATCGACGGCGACGGCGCGAAACACAAAATCCGGATGGCGTATATCGACGCGCCGGAGATGAAACAGGCTTACGGCACGCGTTCGCGCGACAACCTGCGCGCGGCGGCGGAAGGCAGGAAAGTCAGCGTGCGCGTGTTCGATACCGACCGCTACCAGCGCGAAGTGGCGCAGGTTTCTGTCGGCAAAACCGATTTGAACCTGATGCAGGTGCAGGACGGGGCGGCGTGGCATTATAAAAGTTATGCTAAAGAACAGCAGGATAAGGCGGATTTTGCCGATTATGCCGACGCTCAAATTCAGGCGGAAAGGGAACGCAAAGGATTGTGGAAAGCTAAAAATCCGCAAGCGCCGTGGGCGTACCGCCGAGCAGGCAGGAGCGGCGGGGGCAATAAGGATTGGATGGATGCCGTGGGCGAATGGTTGGGCATTTGGTAAAGACACCGCACGGCTTTGAACGGCAAATGCCGTCTGAAAACCGCGCGCCCTGCATTTTTGCGGAGACGCGCAACCGCCGTCTGCCGCGATAAAAAAGTTCAGGCGGCGGTTTTTACGGTAAAATGGCGGATTATTTTGCAACGGCGGCAGTTCCGCCGGTTTTTGATACGGACGGTTTATGGATTTTCGTTTTGACATTATTTACGAATACCGCTGGATGTTTCTTTACGGCGCACTGACGACCTTGGGGCTGACGGTCGTGGCAACGGCGGGCGGTTCGGTATTGGGTCTGTTGTTGGCGTTGGCGCGCCTGATTCACTTGGAAAAAGCCGGTGCGCCGATGCGCGTGCTGGCGTGGGCGTTGCGTAAAGTTTCGCTGCTGTATGTTACGCTGTTCCGGGGTACGCCGCTGTTTGTGCAGATTGTGATTTGGGCGTATGTGTGGTTTCCGTTTTTCGTCCATCCTTCAGACGGCATTTTGGTCAGCGGCGAGGCGGCAATCGCGCTGCGTCGCGGATACGGGCCGCTGATTGCCGGTTCTTTGGCACTGATCGCCAACTCGGGGGCGTATATCTGTGAGATTTTCCGCGCGGGCATCCAGTCTATAGACAAAGGACAGATGGAGGCGGCGCGTTCTTTGGGGCTGACCTATCCGCAGGCGATGCGCTATGTGATTCTGCCGCAGGCATTGCGCCGCATGCTGCCGCCTTTGGCGAGCGAGTTCATCACGCTCTTGAAAGACAGCTCGCTGCTGTCGGTCATTGCTGTGGCGGAGTTGGCGTATGTTCAGAATACGATTACGGGCCGGTATTCGGTTTATGAAGAACCGCTTTACACCGTCGCCCTGATTTATCTGTTGATGACGACTTTCTTAGGCTGGATATTCCTGCGTTTGGAAAAACGTTACAATCCGCAACACCGCTGATTGGAGTCATATCAACAAAAAGCTGCCCGGGTATTCATTTGAGGCAGCTTTTTTGTGGCAAATTTATCGTGGATTAACAAAAACCAGTACGGCGTTGCCTCGCCTTAGCTCAAAGAGAACGATTCTCTAAGGTGCTGAAGCACCGAGTGAATCGGTTCCGTACTATCTGTACTGTCTGCGGCTCGCCGCCTTGTCCTGATTTTTGTTAATCCACTATAAATTCAAAGAGAAAAAGCTATGCCGTCTGAAAGTCTTTCAGACGGCATCTGTCAGCCTCACGCAAGAGGGAATCCCATCCATACGGAAACCTGCACCACGTCATTCCTACGAACCTACATCCCGTCATTCCCACGAAAGTGGGAATCCAGAACGTAAAATCTGAAGAAACCGTTTTATCCGATAAGTTTCCGCACCGACAGACCTAGATTCCCGCCTGCGCGGGAATGACGGCGGAGCGGTTTCGGTTTTTCCGATAAATTCCCGTGGCTTTGGGTTTCCGGATTCCCGCTTTCGCGGGAACGACGAATCCATCCATACGGAAACCTGCACCACGTCATTCCTATGAACCTACATCCCGTCATTCCCACAAGGACAGAAAACCAAAATCAGAAACCTAAAATCCCGTCATTCCCGCGCAGGCGGGAATCTAGGTCTGTCGGTGCGGAAACTTATCGGGTAAAACGGTTTCTTTAGATTCCACGTTCTAGATTCCCGCCTGCGCGGGAATGACGGCTGCAGATGCCCGACGGTCTTTATA
>OCLR01000448.1_pt1 | contig 37012 bp, 36 predicted proteins | sample 1496001 | NCBI WGS metagenome assembly OCLR01 (sample SAMN04168690, study PRJEB22393) | synthetic metagenome | isolation source: purchased from BEI Resources HM-276D | reverse complement strand
CGCGCAGCACCTCCTAAGTTTACCTCGCGTCTCCAAGTCGTGCCGGAGTCAATAATTTGCGTGCAGGCTTGGTGTCCGATTCATACTGTCGCGTCTGATTAAAAGGGTCTCGGGCCGACCACGATTTTATCCACGATCTTGAGGATCGAAGTTGCCAGCAGGTTTATTGGCCCGAGTGGGAGTGACACGCCCAGCTTCCCACGGCTTAGCGCAACACACAAAGTTGACAGAACCATGTCGACATCTACATGGATGTGATTGGACGGCACTGCAAGACCAAAGGTTTTCCATCTTTCAGTGCCCATTCAATGTCCTGGGGTTTTCCGAAAAGAGTTTGGACTTTGATGCCGAGGTCGTGAAGGGCCTTCAACTCAGCCTCAGACACATCTACATAATTGAAAATGTGTGATTCAATCACCTCACGAGAATTTCTATCGATAACCCAGTGATTAGGTGTGCCGACTCCATCAACAAGTTTATTCCCGATGCCGCTTACCGCTTCGATTACAGTGTGTTCAGGATTACCAGTGATCGGGTGCGCGGTGAACATTACCCCAGCAGCTTTGGGAAAGACCTGTTCCTGCACGATTACGGCCATCCGTAACCTATCAATCCCATCGTTATGTAACTTGCTGTACGTCTTAACACGCTGTCCAAAGATAGAGTGCCAACATTCTTCGACGGCTACGACGATTTGGTCAAAACCCTCTACATTAAGAATGCTGGAGAGTTGGCCAGCGTACGAAGCCTGGTCAGAATCTTCGAAAACAGCAGAGGAACGCACCGCTACGGGCCCAGCCAGTCGCTCTGCCCACTCCTTGAGATGTGGATAAAGATCTTGCGGGAAGTGAAGATTCATAAAGCTAAAGCCGTATCGCTTGCCTCCCACTGGTAACGATACTGCATTGAGTGCAGCATCGAAAACGTCAATAGTAATTACACATCCGTTTGGGATCTCAAATCCCATCCCAGCTATTTCTCCAAGATTTGCTGCTTTTCCACCCACTCGTTCTAGCATTGTGCGATCGACCAACTCTAGTGGGAGTATTGAAGGTAAACAACCACTGTCGCATAAAAGTGAGTTTTTGCAATCATCACATTGATTCAAAGCGTCTCCCTATCTCCACTAAACCGGTTGTCCCATCCAAGTCCACGTATCGACCATCAAGGAGCGAGCAGGCACTCTTGATTCCAAGGATTGCGGGAATTCGGTATTCACGTGCCACCAGAGCCGCATGCGACAGCATTCCGCCCGCAAATGATTCTATTACCAGCCCTCCGGCGATAGAGAACAAGGGTGTCCAGTCAGGCCCGATTTCGGGGCAGACCAGAATGTCTCCCCAAGATAACTTCTCAAACGCTTCCCCCACGGAACGTACTGAGCAGACGCGACCGCTGACTGTTCCACGTGATATTCCCATGCCCTTCAACAGCTTCGAGACATCATCAGGACTGGAACGTGGCGCTTCTCGGATAAATCTAGGAGGTTTGAACTTCAAGTCACTTTCGTAACTGCTCTTCCGAGCAGGGAGTTCCCTTAGAGCCTGGGCGATCGAAATGCCGCACGCAAATTGGTACAGTTCTGTCAACGTAAAGTACGCGCAGTCCAATGGGTCTTCAATCAGTCCAAGAGCGTGCAACCGGATGCCAAAAGCCTTGCAGACACGTCTGAGCAACGCCAGAGGGCGCTGCTCTATCCACTCGACGTGGTCTTCACGCAAATGCAGGCTCGAAAACGCACTGAGGTACAGCCGATCAAATTCGGGCCGCTTGTCGATTGGTAAAGCCGCCGAAAGTACCTGACATCGTTCTTGGCGTTTTAAGATCTGTTGCTCGATTCGCAGGGAGGGGTCAGGCAGATTTGCTGCCATGTAACGCTTCACTATGGCTACGATTGCAGAAGGATCCTCTTCCCAGGAAGGACGGCCGATATCGCAGTACGTTGTAAGGTATAGGCCATGTTTAGAGACGAACTGACTTAGCTCGGCAAGGAACTGTGGTTGTGTTGCCCAATCAGAGTCTTCCTCAACGCAACCCTCTGTCAGCGAGGACGCAATATGTGCCAGTTTCCAAAAGCCACGCGCTTGCCTTAAAGAGAGGAAATCCTGACCAAGAAATAACTCGTGAAGTTCTTCGTTCGTCACTCCGGCGATATTGATACGGCACCAGTTGTAGAACGCTTCAACTTCCGGATAGGTGAGCCGGTGGTGGACATCCCAGGCATATCCGCACAGCTCAATTATTTCCTGCAGTAGACGCCCCAGTTCATCATCAGGTATTCCGGTGAGAGAAATGTCCTCTAGGCGCACAAGATGTGACATAATGTACGGCTTCCATTCGGCATTCCACCGTTCCGTAGGAGTAGGAGATGACGGGTTGCCTGTAACCGGACTGCCTTCAGGCAGAATGAAGTGGCTGTAAACGTAACCGCGGTGGAAAAGAAAACGTAGGGCTGCGCCCCGTTGAAAACCCATATCACGGAAGGCGGCAGTAAAACTGCGGAATAGCGTCGGATAGATGGACTGAGCTAGGGGCCCTAGAGGACGGGGGCATTTATGTTCTAGATACTGCCACACTAGGCGGTCATCCCCTACACGTTCAAAAACTGGCTCATGTGGTACGAGACCGTTCACAGATTCGTCCAGATGTACGGTTGTGCGGTTCACTGTGAAACCTGATCGGTACGCTGACCCGCTGGAGCTGAAAGCAGTTCGAGGGCGTGAGCCATTACCCTACAGATTGTATACACTAAGGATTGCCCCAAACAGGCATGTTCACCTTTACCAAATGATAGGTGCTGACGGACATTTTTGCGGTGCGGGCAGAATTGCTGCGCTTGAGTGAAGACGCTTTCATCACGGTTGGCTTGACTGATATCGAGATGCACGACCGGAGACGAAGGGTTCAGCTTCGACGACGTATGGGAGTATCTCAGCGTCCGTTGAACCTGAATACCTTCTAGGAGGCGAGCACATTCGTGGAAATAGTCATCGAAGTTCCGCTGGTTATCGCAAACTTCGCTGGATACAATAGGAGTCTGCCCTGGGCATTCAGAAAGGGCCTTAGCGAGGGCAATCGGAAGTTCGAAGGTTTTTTCTGCGACGAGCATGTCAAAGAATGGAACGACTAGGTATAGTTTTTGCTCTTCGGTGTAGGTCGCATCCTCGTCGAGGAACCTGACAAACGAAGAGGAAAGCCGTGGCCTGTCACCGAGCGCCTCACCTATGCGTTCGAGTGCGAGTTGCAAAGCATAACGCCCTTCTGGCGATTGTTCCCCCTCGTGTTTCAGGTAACGCTGGCTGACGGTGTATGTTGCAAGGATCTCGAGCGCCTCTTCCTTCGGGATTCCGACGCAGTCGAAAACAATGTCCCTGATCAGCGCAATCACGTCAACTTTTTCCGGTCCATTGTTGGCTTTCCTGCCCTCGTATTTGTGGCAGAGTTCTTGCTCTAGGCGTGTCAGGCGTGGCCCTGAAAGTCCACGTGTTAGCGCGCCCCGCACTTTCAAATGCTGTGACGGATCCAGCAGGTCAAAAGCAAGGAAGAAGCTGGGATATTGCGTACCACGTTCCTCAAAGCTGAGCAACCGGTAATTGTAATCTTCAAGGGTGTCTTTTACTTTTTTCCAGCCAGTCAAGGTCGATAGACTTAATGTGTCTGTCATATAGTCTCCTCCATTGCACAGCGATTAACGTCTCTCTCCAGCTAAACGCGAATTCATCCCGACTAGCTGTGCAATAGCAAAAAGGTAGATTGCTGTAGAGAGAGTTAAGATGATTGCCATCAGCGATGTGATACCAAGTCTATCGATCACAATTCCATAGAATGGAAGGGTGACGAGGGTTATGCCCGTTTCGAGCATCCGTTTGAGCGAGAAGAGGCGGCCGTGGTAGGTGTTTTCGACTGAGTTCTGTAAAAAGGTCTGAAGGGTAGGAATGAAGAACCCACCTGAGATCCCGAAGATGGCGAATCCCAGAATTGAGAGCCACTTGTTCCCGGCACCAAGCAGGAATAGTTCCGCCGCGCAGATGAGGAAAGCAGTTGCTAGGATGATATTCTTCACGTCGAATTTCTTTATCATCCTTCTGTAGAAGAGGCTTGATATCAGGATACCGACCCCTTCAACAGTGTAGAGGGCGCCCTTGATCCCGACGTTTTGCTGCAGGGTACTGATGCCAATAACGAAGATGTTAAATCCGGCAATAAAGATATATGGAATAAGGTTTATTGTCAGCGCGAAGACTAATTCCCTACTATTCCCAATCAGGCGCAGAACCTCGGTAAACGCCATTTTTCGGGAGTCCACCTGATTGTGCCGGTTGCTCGTGGCATCTTCATCTATACGGATCAGCCAAGTCTGGAGCGCGATGACAACGTAGGAAAGCATAGCCAGCTGGTAGGACACTTCCAAATTATCGTTGACTATGAGTAGACCGCCGAATGTAGTGCCGATGATCCTGGCGAGCGTGATCAGGTTGAAGTTCCACATGTTCGCCATAGCTAGAGCTTGCCCTGACGCGACTAGTGGGAATGTGGCACGCAAGGCTGGGTAGTAGAAAGACGTGACTAGTCCTCCGATGAGGGTACTGATGACGGCGAATACGATAGACCGTTGTTCTATTGCTAGTAGCATCAATGCCGGTGCTAGGATCCTCAAGGCACTACTCACCTTCAGGATGAGCTGTTTAGCGTGCTGATCGACGACCCGTCCTGCAATTGGCCCAATCGCCAGACCGAGAAGAGATGGCACAATTAGGAAAAGGGCTTGGTTGAACGTTGAAGAAAGAACCTGTTGTAGGAATTGGAGTGTTCCGACGAAGCCGATCCACATTCCCGTTTCCGAGACAATACTTCCAGCAAGCAAGATCCAGAGCGTATTGTTGACGTTTTTCCTCATGGCTCACCTTTCAAAAGCACCACTCTTGGAAATAGGTTGTATAAGGGCCACTCAAGGCCCAGGACGAAATCCAGGCTTCCACTCCGTGCTCTAAAGAGCCGTACCATCTCAGAGAGTTTAGAAACGTTAGCCAGGAAAACTCATCGCGCCAGCCGACGACCAGCGACCCGATGTTATTCGCTACGGTCGTGTTTCCCTCTTCGAAAACCGAGAGGTCAAGGGCAAACATATCCCCCGACAGTTCATGGACGCTCTCCACGAACGGCACCCCCGCTTTAATTAGGGGAAGAAGCGGAGGGTTGCACGAGTAACTCCCGATGTACAGATCTGTGAGAAACGGTTTCGAGAGGCCACCGTGCCCAGAACTGCCGTGCGTATCCCCTTCCTGTGCCAGCCGCCCTCGCGGGGACATGACGAATTCCCCGTTCATCACGAAGGCCGCCGAGGAGTGGGGGGTGCCGTCCAAGTCAAAAGCGGCCCCACATCGATTCAGTTCCCCGACGAACAGCCCTTTCCCCCAGCGTTCCTGGCTTTGCAACCGTTTCACAACAGCCTCGTAAAGTAGGCCGGACAAGGCAGACGGACTCCAAAGGAGTTCTTCCATCTGCAAGTGCGCCTGCGTTATGTGATCCCGGTCTTTTGCATGTGTGTGGCATGAATGCTGTTCCCAATCCCACTCCAGAACATTCTCCTCAAAAGTGCGCAACGTCGCCCTGAATGAATCCTGCCTTGTAGTCGTGACCATTCCTATGAAGGGTCGCAGAGGATTTTCCCCGAGTGCAAGCGCATCCTCCGGCTCAAATCGGGTGCATTTCACAGTCCCGCTCAACGCTAGCCCGATCCCTTTTTGGCATGGTGACTCAAGCGTCCTTTCAAACAAAAGCTCCTCATCCGCTCCACCCGGCCCGACGTAGACGCGTAGACCGAAGTCGTCTAAGATTCTGACACGCACATACTTCTCCTCAGTAAGGCTCTCCTTCCATGAGAGCCCGTCAATGGACGCCCTGGAATCTTGCCGCGAGTGACGTAGTTGTAGAAAATCCCACTTCATGGCCTGATAGATACAACGGGTCGAAGAGCTATCTTCGGAGCAAAATTAAACGTTGGAAGAAACTCACCGTCCTTATTGCACAGTCCACTACGTGCTCGTTCCGTTTGACCGTCTAAATGCCACAATAAGCTGGCCAGTTCGTAGATATCAATTGACATGGTGAAAGGCATTAAGGGATATAAGAGTTCTTCTCGGCTGCCTACCCAGGCAAGGCCAGACCTGAAAAAGGCTCGACCTGAATGGTAGTTCGCTGCAGAAAAATGCTCTATCCAAACGGTGCGTTCGGCGGGTACTCCGGTAACTCCTTCCTGTGACGATTCCCCTTCCGCCTTGAGATGCGTACATCTTGAGCCAGGTTTGACACCATGTGATGCCACTTTGGTCAAACCGGAAAAAGGCGCCATTCCTCCAGTCGCCCGATCCCTGACAGCGTGCCTCACAATGCCGTTCTCCACAAGTACAATCTCTTCGGAGGGTGTACCCTCGTCATCAAACCCGGAGCCGTTCTTCGGAAAAGCCACCACCCGTAGTTCCTCAGGCCCGACACGCAGTCCAACGATTTTTTCTCTGAAGTGTTCGCACCCATGTCCGATCAGTTCGTGGATGACAACGGACGAGGCCGTCGGCGAAAGTAGTACGAGGTCGTACCGCACCGTGTCTATCGTTCTAGGTTCACTCCAGGTGACCCCTCTCCCGAGGATAGGCAGCGGTGGCCGGGCAAGCCGCGATACTTCTTCTTGAGTGGAGGTTCCATCCCTCCAGCGAACGAGCGCGGCTCCTGTATTGTACGAGGCGTAGAAGTCAAACCATTTCCCTTGAGTTGTGACTGAACAGCCCTCGGAGTTGAGGAAGGTTCTCTCCCAGCACTCCATATCGATAACCGCTTCTTTGATCTGCGCCGACCCAACCGCTTCCGTTAGAATTCTGAGCGTCTCCTCGCTCAGGAACTCGGGTGCCGTTCCTGTCAAGTGTTCCCGGCAGATCGATTGTGACTGAATGGTTGGTCGTGGAGAATCGAAGTTTTCCTTTTCTGGCTTGACTTTGTTCCACCGCAGGGAACGTTCGAAGCGAGAGGCCAAGCTAGTCAGGCTTCCGGGAGTCCATTCTCCACGACTCCAGGTGAGGCGCTGGTGCCACGTCTTGTCGTGCCTGACTTCCTCGTAAAGGTCATCCCTCAGCTTCGAACTTAGTCTCATAAAGGGGGCAGCGACGGGGCCGTCAGCCATCGGTTCCTGCCCAGATTCCGCTGGCATGCCTGAAGGCCGAACCATAACGTCCAATATGCGTGAAGAATTGACCCATGGCCTGAGTCTCGGGTTGTTCAGTCGCCTCCAGAACACTGGCGGCTTCCAATACTGCGCCGTCGAATTCGGCCATGGCTAGGAGGTATTTGGAGAGTTCCGTAGAGCGCTCATGTTCATTCTTCAGTAGAGCACCCCGGAGATGGAGGCTGTAGTAGGCACGAAGTACCTGTTTTCCCTCGGCCTCGGCAGCTTCCTCGCCGAACTCCTGATCCTCCAAGAATGTGATTGCCGCAGCACAGTATCCGGCGGCCTCAATGCCTAGGGCGACTTTCAACGGGTGCTGCCCACCTGCCTGGAAAGCCTGCCGTCGTATCTGGCGAAGGTATTCTCGAGGAACGTCGGCGCTATCCAGACGGAAACCATTGATGAGAAGGGCCTGGGCACCGCTCAACACAAATTGCCGGACAGCGTCGGAGGGCGTCTCGACGAGTGGTTCGCCTAGGACGTTGAATGACGTGTTAACGATACACTCCACTCCCGAACGTCGCCCGAACGCCTCAATCATACCGAACCACTCCGGTTGCCACGCGCGCTGTACTATCTGGTAACGGATAGAACCGTCTTGGTGTTGGAGCTGGCTCAAACGCGTATCGCGCGCCCTGGCGACGGCCAGCATATACGGCGCGAGCGAGGGCAGTGCTGCTCCAACGTCCAGGGCCTGTTCCACACCGCGTGGTGTGCCGCTGATTCCGAACGGCCGGAATGGTTCACGGTGTTTGATGCGGGAATTGATCAGCGCCTTGATTCCGGGAACCGTTGGGTCAGCCACGATACTGCGTCCACCCAGGGCTCGCGGCCCCCACTCGCTTCTTCCTAAGAACCAGCAGAGCGTTTCTCCACGGCTCAGGCGTTCTGCAGCCTCGTCGCTCATGTCGGTCCGTTCAAGCCACTCGCCTAGACCGAAGCGGTGGACAGCTTCCTCAACCGCCTTCTGGGAGTACCTCGGGCCTGTCATGGGATTGAATAGTTCAGGTCGGCGGTGCTTGCCGGCCAGAGATCGCTGGCCGTAGTAGGCCAAGCCGACGGCATTCCCGTCGTCAGTGGCAGCGGGGTGGACAAACACGTCACGCCATCCAGCAAGGCTCAGTTTGGCGTTTGCGGTGCAATTCAGCGCCACCCCTCCGGCATAGGCCAGGTTTTCGCTTCCGACCTGCGCCTTCAGGTGCCGGTTGATATGTAAAAGTGCTCCCTCCAGCTCTGCTTGTGCCTTAAAAGCGAGGTCAGCGGCAAGATTGGAACTCCAATGAACAGGCCAGTACTTGGCCAGTAGGTCATCTAGTTGTCTGACGATGCCGCCTTCGAACTCGACTCGTCTCGGCAGTACGCTGGCGAAGAAGCTATCTAGCTCGCTCAGCCGGACGTATGCGTCCCCATCATCAACAGTCGTGACGAGTGAGGGCCACTGCTGCCTTTCCTGCCCAACGGCCGCTAATCCCATCAATTTCCCGGCAGAGGGCTGCTTTGCTTCGCTAAGTCCAGTAAAAGTAGCGAAGGCGTCCATGAACATACCCAGACTCAATGTTTCTGAATCGCCGTAGAATTGACGGATGGGCACGACTTGCGTGCCATGCGCGGTGTACCAGGTCATACGCTCGAACCTATCGTCTTCCAAACGGTGGCCCTGTTCGTCAAGCACCAGTACGGCAGCATTCTCGAAAGGACTGGTGAAAAAGGCGCTGCAGGCATGAGCTATGTGATGCCCCGGAACAGGAATCTCTACTACTTTTTCCGGCGGGAACGGGAATTGGTTGAGCAGATCGTCTCGGCAAGGGAGGATGGAGCGCCCACACACCACACGGTCGATATCGCCGACGGTGAGGCCTGCTTCATGCAGAACCGCGGTGATGGCGCGATATGGGGGCAGGACAGCACTTCCGAGGTGCTGTTCGTAAAAGCCTTCCGATTTTTTCCGACGATCTAGGCGCTCTTCAGCGACGGCAGCGACTATCTCTCCGTCACGCAGAAGGCAGGCTGACCGGTCGTGGTTCGACATGCTCACACCCAGGACATACTGTGGTCGGTTCATGCTCTGCTGGTTCCTTCAGGGTAGGACACTCTGCCGACAGGTGCTTCATCGAAATCGAAGGCAACCTGTCCTTCACCAATCATTCCGAACAGCCGCAGCAGTTCACTCCGGCTTGCTGGGACGACTGCTCGAGGGATGCTGCTGTGTTGTCTTGCGGCGGTCACTTCTGCAATCACAAGTTGGCTCATCAGGTATGCGGTGTAGATCTGGTTTCTGGTCAAGTTCGCAGTGTCGAACGCGGGGTACCCCCCCGATTCTTGAATGCCGTCGAAGGTGTCCAGAACGCGCATTCGGTACTTTTTCGCGTTCACTGTATAGTCTGTGCCTGGGTGCGGACAGTAAACGTATGTGTTAATGCTTTCGACGGCGTGTGTGCTTAACAGGTTGAAGATGGTGCTCAGCGAGGTGACGAGCGTGTCTAGGGTCTCTTCAGGCGTACCGATGATCCATTCTAGATGCACCTTCAACGAGGCGGCCTGGGCTTTCTCGACCGCGTCAAGGACAGTATCAAGTAGTTGACCTTTACCCATCTTGCGCAGGATCTGGTCGTCTGCGTTGTCAAGCCCCGTAAAGACGCGGTCAGCCACAGTACATAGGTCGGCAGCGATCTCGGGCGTCAGAAGGGTCGAGTGGGTGTACAGACCGTCCAAATAGATGTTACGTTCCTTGAGTAATGCCGTGATCGCAGCGACATGCTCTGGATCCCGTGTGAAGATCTCGTCCTCAAGGAAGGAAATTCGTGCTTGATCACCCAACTGGTTGAGGAATGCATCCAGCTCTGCTTGCACACGATCGGGCGACTTCTTACGGTAATCTAGCCAGTGGGGGACGCCAGCACAGAAACGGCACTTGAACTTGCAGCCGAACGACGTCCGTAGACTGAAAGGCAATGGGTTTTCTTCTAGGCCGAAACGGCTGCGGTACTGTGCTATAGACGGAAGGGCCAGTGCGAAGGCTGGCAAGGCAACGTCATTGACGTCACCCATGTAAGCTATATCCCGAGCAGGGGCGGTACGGGTATGTACATAGCCGTGCCGCCTCGACGTCTCCTCCATGTCGGCCGCCAGTAAGTCAGCCACAACCTCACCAATAACACCATCCGATTCACCGATGACGGCGAAATCCACTTCCGGCACCTCTGCGAAGAGGCGCTGCGCAGCCACTGTGGCTAGACGTCCGCAGACGCCTATCAGGGGCGGCCGTTCGCGTGACTTGAATATCTTCGACACCAAGGAAATGCCGTAAATGGAGGCGGTGCTGCGACTGGGAATGAAGTGATCGCTGCTGAAGATCACCACCTTCGGATGCAACACACCCAATATTTCGTTTAGGTCTCTGCCGTCACGTTCCGGATCGTAACCGTTAAAGATATTCTGGAGGGCCACGTAGTCGACTTCCAGTCCCGCTTCCTGTATGGCACCGCAGGTAATAAGCGGTGGTGAGTCCCAAGGTTCCGTAACGGGATATAGATGGGAGATAGCCGTACGGAACGTCGGACGACGAAAAGGCGCAATGACGAGAACGTCTGAGGTCATGGGGTCGCGTCCAGTCCGTTCGAGTTCCTAAACGCCAGTAGTGGTGCAGCATTTGGCCACACCGATTTTGTGATGCCGACCTCGTCCTCAAGCTGCTGGAGCACGCCCAGTGCGACTTCGACCGATTTCGCCGGTTCTTTTCCGCCAATGAGCATATGGACACGCTTGACGAGTGTCGCGCCGTCTACCTGGCTCAGCAGAAGATCGAGCAGACAGGCCAGCTGGTCGTCACCGAACACGACTTTGCTGGCAATACGGATCTCGCAGCCCTGTTCCTCCCTGTAGTACCGAACCGAAGTACAGGCGGAGCTGAGCACTTGCGGAGAAATTGTCTTCATGCGTGACTTACCAATGGAACCTCGACGATCGGGCACACGTAGTCCATATCACGGAAGTCGCCTTCGCGGGAGAAGGCCCGTGAGCGGGAGCCGCCTCCGCATACCTCCCTTACCCCGCACTTTGTGCAATTGCCATTTAGATCGAAGAGCTTCAACTCTCGCAGAGCCATCAGGCATGAAGATTCCTGCCAGATACGCTGCAATGAGTGCTCGCGCAGGTTCCCGCAGCTCATCGTTTTTTCCCCGACCAATAGCACTGACGGGTACACCTCGCCGTCTGAAGAGATACACAGTTCCGAAATGCCCGCCACGTCGCCCACTTCCCGCATGCGAGCGTACATGTCTTCCCTAAGTGGGCTGCGGTAACCCCATACTTCTTCCGCTTCCTCGATCGGAATACCCGCATTGATCAACGGCAGGTAGAACTCCCAGGCTGCCGGAACCGAGATTTGTAGCCGCTCAAGTTTCCCTCCAAGTTTCGCGCGGGTCAAGGCGACGAAATGTTCGTCCCACATGTCATAGGGAATTTCGTACAGATCCAGATGTTCTTTCCCGTATCCGCCAGGGAAGAATTTAATCGCCACCATGTTGTCGGCACCTATGCGATCCACAACAAGTTCATATGTAGCTTCAATGTCGTGCAGAGTGGCTTTGGTAATGGTGAAGTTGACCGAGTTGCTCATGCCAGATCTCACCACGTTGTCGATGCCGGATAGAACACGTTCAAACAGAGGTTGAGGATCGGCATCCGGGCGATTCAATTGCTTGCGGAGTGTGCTGTAACCGGCTGGTGTCGAACCATCCACGCTAATGTTGATGCTTAAATTTGGACATTGAGCCTTAAGTTTTTCTACTGTTAGACTGTTGAGGTAAAAACCGTTGGTGATCACTGAAATACCCCAGCCAGGAAGACTACAGGCATGACTCAGAATATTAAAGATGTCACGTCTGATAAAAGGTTCCCCGCCTGCAAAAGCAATTTTTAAAGCACCTATGATATGGAGGGCATCGATTGTCTGAAGAATCTCTTCAGTTTTAAGCTCGTTATCCAGTTTCGGTCCCGAAGCACTGTGACAGTGAGAGCAAGCCAAATTACAACCGTTCGTTAGATTGAAATCTACATGTGTTGGGCCACGGAGAAATGCCACCATAGAATTGATACTCCTCTGCCTCACCCTAATTCAGTAAGGATTGATGTAGGTTTCTATGTAAAAACCTACATAGAGGCTGTCAGGCTAGCGAGCCAAGAATTGGCTTTAATTTGTTTAGGAGCGTAACAGATACCGCGAGCCAGTGAAAGCCGAGGAGACTGCTTTGCAGCCTCTCCAAATCACGTGATAGACGGCGAAAACGTGCTGTCCAGGCGAATGTCCGTTCAACCACCCATCGCAACGGAAGCAGCACAAAGCCCGTCGCTCCAGTCGGGCGTTTCACCACAACAAGTTCCACATCGTTCAAGGAAGCATCAATCTGCGGCTGCTCTCCGGTGTACCCCTGGTCGGCGATAACGACATCAATGTGGTCACCAGTGACCTGCTGCACCTCGCGGCACAAGTCATAGACCTGTTCTCGGTCTTGCTCATTGCCAGGGGTGACGAGCAACGTCATGACATTACCCATCGTGTCGACAGCAGCGTGGATTTTGCTGCCCTTACGACGCTTTCCACCGTCATATCCAGCACGTCCGCCACTCTCGGGCGTGCTTTGCAGAGTGCGGCTATCCACGATGGCAACGGTAGGAACGCCCTCCTTGAGGGCGTCCTCGCGAACCAGTGAATGCAGGTCGTGAGCGAGGTTCTCGAAGCAACCTCGTTCAAACCACCGCATCAGTTGCTGATGGACAATTTTGTATGGCGGAAAGTCGTGTGGGAGGTACTCCCACTGACTCCCTGTGCGGCCAATCCACAGAGCGGCATTGAGGACTTCACGTATCGGGTAGACGCGCTGGTGAGCGTCTTCTGGAGCGAGCAGAAAGTAAGGCAGGATGAAGAGGTAAGTTTCGTCATCCAGGTCGCTCTTGTAGGGTTTTCGCTCTGACAGCATGTCCCAGTTCTACACCCAGCCGTGACACCCTTACTATGCTATTTACATATTTTTTATAAAAAGTCAGATTGCTAGACTGACAGGCTCTAGGCTCCCACATCAATCAATTACTTAGAATCAATTACTTGGCCTGAGCTACTGCTGCCTTAATGGCAGCACGAACTTTGCGAAGTTCAGCAGGACTAATCGTAGCGGGCTGCTGTTCAGCTTTCAGCTCGCTCATCACACGACCACTGGTCGGCGCAGTACGGTTCCATTGCATGGACTTCGTCTCCATAACCTCAAAAGTAGGTTTAAAGTGCATTTTCTCACCTCCTTCGTTTTTGATATGACAGCAATTTAGCACACCTTTAATGGCGATTAGGGGTTGACCTCAGTAGGTGACAACTTCAGTTTACCCTCGTCCCAGACGGAGAAAACCAACAGTCGGCCCCATCAAGCTTGATGGGGCCGACTGTTTGCGGTGTCCTGGGAGTGTGAAATCAACAGAATCCGCTGCTCAGCAGGCTACCGTACTCACCCGGCACTTCAAAACGCACGCCAGTCACCTCCGCATCGACACGCTCCAGCGGCTCATCGATGTCCTCCTGGCGATGATTGCCGCGAGGAGCGTCAATCATCACGACCTGAGTGCCCATATGCCGGGGATGAGTACCCCGCAGGGCAAGAAGAGACGAGCAGACCGCACCTTCCGGGATGAGCAGCTGGACATGGGCTTTTTCATCGCTCTGCTCGTCGTCCACCTGCCACCAGGAAAGGTCTTGCTGAGCCTGGACCGCACGAACTGGGAGCATGGCGAGACCCCGATCAACTTTCTGGTGCTCGGAGCCGTGGTTCACGGCTTCACTCTGCCGCTGATCTGGGTGCCCCTTGACGAGTCCGGGAACAGTCACACCTACGCCCGGATGTGGCTGGTATTGAAGCTTCTTCGGGCCTTGCCAGCGAAACGCTGGCTGGGCCTGGTGGCAGATCGTGAGTTCATCGGTGCGGAATGGTTCCGGTTTCTCCGTCGTCATGGCATCAAGCGGGCGATCCGCATTCGGCACAGCGACATGCTGGACGACATGAGTGGGAAAGAATGGTTCGAACATGTCCAGCACGGTCATTTCCACGAGATCGGCGAAAAGGTGTTCGTGTTCGGGGAACTGATGCGCGTGGTGGCGACGAGGTCACCTGGGGGTGACCTCGTCATCATCGCTACCGATTTCAGTGCTCGGAAGACCTGGAAGCTCTACAAGCAGCGCTGGTCGATAGAGTGCACCTTCAGCAGCTTCAAGAAGCGAGACTTCGACCTGGAACGCACTGGAATCACAGAAAGAAGACGTCTGCAGCGACTCTTCGGCCTGGTGACGCTGGCCTGGATGTTCTGTTTGCGTTTGGGGGTCTGGCTCGGCCAGACCTGGCCCATCCCCGTCCTAAAACATGGTCGTAAGGCGGTCAGCCTGGTGCGGCACGGCGCTCAGCATCTCGTGGAGGCCCTGCGTTGGAAACCCGAACGATTCAGGGCTTTCCTGGAACTGCTCACCCGTCCTTTCTGCCCGCCAGGCGCGGCTGGAGACGAAGTTGTCACCTACTGAGGCGCTGGTCAATCGAGTGCACCTTTAGCAGCTTCAAGAAGCGGGGCTTTGACCTGGATCGGCCTGGAATGACGGAAAGGAGCCGTCTACAGCGACTCTTCGGCCTGGTGACGTTGGCTTGGATATTCTGTCCGCGACTTGGGGTCTGGCTCAGCCAGACCTGGCCCATCCCCGTTCTGAAACATGGTCGGAGAGCGGTCAGTCTGGTGCGACACGGTGCTCAGCATCTCGTGGATGCCCTACGGTGGAAACCCAAACAGTTCATGGCGCTCCTAGAGGTGTTAATCCGGGCTTTTTGCCCGCCAGGAACCGCTGAAAGCGAAGTTGTCACCTACTGAAGGCGCCATCATAGATAGAATGCTAGCTGATACTAGGATGAAGTAAACTTTAGTCGTTCTATTTGGCTTTAGAAACTGTTGCAGATTGTTCTAGCAAAAACTTATCTCTAAAGAATAGTTCGGCCCCGTATGATTAGGGATAGAAGCCCATCAAGACCTGTAGCCACCTCTAGAAGGGTGGACGGCTAACTGATGTAGTGCCCTGGTTCTGTGCCCAGGTCGCTGAGGCCAAAGCCTGTTCTCTTCCTAGCCTCCTTGTTGAGGTGATACGTCAGCAGTTTGCCGGGATTGTCGACGCGCTGCTTCTGGAGGCGGTACTTCTCGACCCGCTGGACCCAGTAGCGGACCCGTTTGACCCCCAGGTGAATCAGGGCCTTGTAGTAGCCCACCACAGCTATCTCGTGCACCTTGGGGTTGTCGTGATGAATGGCGATTTGGACAGCAAATTCAAAGAGTCCAGGGTTGGTATCTCGCAATCTGTCTAGACAACCGCCCAAATTGGCGTCATAGGCATCATGGTAAGGAGCATCCGCCGCCTTTGTGACCAGGCGTGCGCTGTCAATCCAGCCCAGGAAGTCTTGCCGGGCTTCTCCGCTGAGTGCGTTGGCGGACGACCCCCCGAGTAGGGCGGTGAGTTTTCCACAATTTGCCTTTTGTTTTTGATTCTGTAGGGGTCGTCTTTTAGTTCCGCCATCTTGGCAGTTAAAGTCTGGGACGACGAAATTCTCCTCTAGCTCCACCGGCTCTTCCCAGTAGGCATCTTCCAACACCTCCGGCATCAGCGGCTCGTACAGGGCTACGCTGAAGAGCGTGGCGCAGTTGCGCCTCGCCCGCGTCTCTGCCTCGACGTACTGCACCTTCTGCGTCCGAATGAAGAGATGGGCCAGCGGATGATTCAGCGCCCGGTAAAAGCTCCTGGGACTCAGCCCACACTCCCGGGCAAAGCAGAAGTCTTCCCCATCCACCACCTGCACCACCTGCTCCCTGACCTCCACAGGCTTGCCTTCGGCGTCCACCCGCATGAAGCAGTGCTTCCGCAACTCCTCGACGATACGAATGAGATTGCGCCCCTGCGAACCCGTCAGCTTGCCACCCGACAGACTGGCCGTGCTGACGCTCAGGAGAATCTGTCTCCACTCCCGGCTGACCGAGCGACTGAGCTTGGTCAGGTACTGGCCCGGCTGGTGAGGAAAGACCGTGGGACGCCAAGTCTTGCGGGGCTTGTAGCCGCTGATGACCGGACGCATCCGGGGAGTCTTGCGGTAGAGGCCCAACTTCTTGAGCGCCTCGATTTTTTCTTCGTTCTCCGCCTTGATGGTGTCCAGGGTGGGCGGCTCTGGCTTCTGTGGCACCTGACGCACCGCTGGAGGCGGCAAGGGACCTGACTCACCCCGCAGCATCCTGGCCTGAGCCGCCAGTTGTAAGCGCCGCGAGTTTTCATAGGAGAGCTGCTCTGCCTCCGCTGGGGTCAGAGACCTGCTCATAGCCCGCCTCCAGTTTTTCCTCCACGATGGAGGACACCCCGGCCAAAACCGCTGAACTCAGCCTGAACTGCTTTCATTTCCTGCTCCGACGCGCTTCCCTCGACTGAAGGTGTTCGATACATTGACCGAAACGCCCATGGCGCGTAACATGGGCATAGGCGAAAGCCACCGCTCTTAGCGGTCAAAAATCAACTAGTGGTGAGCACCCTCTGGGATAATGGACGGCGAATCCACCCGGGGGGTGTTCCCTTTGGTCTGCTACTCGGTGACCTCCGGGTTAATGATGAGCATAGCCCCTAACATGCCGAAGCGCAAGTAGACATTTGTGTTATTACTGCTTAACATTCTATCGGATATACATTTGGTAACTGCTCAGCAGGGGGACTTGCGAAGCGGAAACGGGTAGAGTAGGGGCATCACGCAAGAGACCTGTCCCAACTGCGAACGACTTGCTGCCGAGGTGACTCGCCTCCAGGCTGAAGTCGCCGCATTGCAAGCCGAGCTGCGGGCTATTCAAGCCCTTCTTGGTCTGGATAGCCGCAACTCCAATCAACCGCCGAGCAAAGACCCACCCTGGAAACCCAAAAGCGAGCGCCAGAAGAGCGTACGCTCTTCTGGTGGACAGCTAGGACACCCAGGGAAAACACTGAAATTCAGTGACCAGCCCGACGAAATTCAAACCCTTCCGCTCACGGGAACGTGTCCTTGTGGAACGAGCTGGGAAGAGGTGGAGGTCGCGAACTGCTTTGCCAGGCAGGTTCACGACCTGCCAGAAATCCGCCTTCACATCACCGAGTATCAGGCCGCTCAGTAGGTGACAACTTCACTTTCAGCCGCTCCTGGCGGGCAAAAAGCCTGAATTAACACCTCCAGGACCGCCATGAACTGTTGGGGTTTCCACCGTAGGGCATCCACGAGATGCTGAGCACCGTGCCTCACCAGACTGACCGCTCTGCGGCCATGCTTCAGAACGGGGATGGGCCGGGTCTGGCTGAGCCAGACCCCAAGTCGCAGACAGAATATCCAAGCCAACGTCACCAGGCCGAAGAGTCGCTGTAGACGGCTCCTTTCCGTCATTCCAGTCCGCTCCAGGTCGAAGCCTCGCTTCTTGAAGCTGCTGAAGGTGCACTCTATCGACCAGCGCTGCTTGTAGAGCTTCCAGGTCTTCCGAGCACTGAAATCTGTGGCGATGATGACGAGGTCACCCACAGGTGACCTCGTCGCGACCACCCGCATCAACTCCCCGAACACGAACACCTTTTCGTCGATCTCATGAAAATGACCGTGCTGGACGTGCTCAAACCACTCTTTCCCATTCATGTCGTCCAGCATGTCGGTCTGTCGGATGCGGATCGCCCGCTTGATGCCCTGACGACGGAGAAAGCGGAACCATTCTGCACCGATAAACTCACGATCGGCCACCAGGCCCAGCCAGCGTTTCGCTGGCAAGGCCCGAAGCAGCTTCAACACCAGCCACATCCGGGCGTACGTGTGGCTGTTCCCGGACTGGTCGAGAGGCACCCAGATCAGAGGCAGGGTGAAGCCGTGAACCACGGCTCCAAGCACCAGAAAGTTGATGGGGGTCTCGCCATGCTCCCAATTGGTGCGGTCCAAACTCAGCAAAACCTTCCCCGGTGGAAGATGGACGACGAGCAGAGCAATGAAGAAGCCCATGTCCAGTTGCTCATCCCGGAAGGTGCGGTCTGCTCGTCTCTTCTGGGGTACTCATCCCCGGCATATGGGCACTCAGGTCGTGATGATTGACGCTCCTCGCGGCAATCATCGCCAGGAGGACATCGATGAGCCGCTGGAGCGTGTCGATGCGGAGGTGACTGGCGTGCGCTTTGAAGTGCCGGGTGAGTGCGGTAGCCTGCTGGACAGCGGATTCTGTCGATTTCACACTCCCAGGAAACCGCGAACAGTCGGCCCCATCAAGCTTGATGGGGCCGACTGTTGGTTTTTGCCGTCTGGGACAGCGTCGAACCAAAGTTGTCACCTACTGAGATCAGGCCGAAGTGAAACGCTGTCCGAACTGCGGCTGTCGTGGACAGGCCGCTTTTCCCGAGCATGTCCCTGGTCAGGTGCAGTACGGCCCGCGACTCCATGCCTTCACGACCTTGCTGAACGTGGGGCATTTCATCCCATTGGAACGGGTCACTCAGCTGACGGACGCGCTCTTCGGCGCGTCCATCAGCGATGGTACGGTGGCGCTCAACATCAACCTGGCCTCAGAACGCCTTGAGCCTTTCGAGGACGACCTGAAAACTGGCTTGAGGCAACAAGCTGTACTTCATGCGGATGAAACAGGCGCAAAGGTGAATGGGAAGTTGAACTGGTTTCACGTGGCCTGTTTTGCGAGGGGAACGCTCTATACCTTGCACGAGAAGCGCGGCTACGCGGCTCTTGAAGCGGCTGGCGTGTTGACCGACTTTACGGGCGTCGTGGTTCACGACGCCTGGAGTACCTATTTCCGTCTTCCTGGAGAACATGCACTGTGCAATGCTCACCTGCTGCGCGAACTGCGCAAACTGGATGAGCATGACCGGCAACCCTGGGCCGGTGAACTGCGGCGGGCGTTGCAGCAGGTCTACCATGCCCAGAAGACCGGGACACTGACGGATGAGCAAAGAGCTGTGTTCTATACGCGATTTGACGAACTGGTGCTGGCTGGCCTGGAAGCAAATCCAGTACAGGAACCTGTTCCAAAGCGGCGAGGGAAGCCCAAACAGCTTCCGGGGCGCAACCTGGCCTTGCGGTGTCAGCAGCACCGCGCAGCGATGCTGCTTTTCCTGGAGCGTGCTGACGTGCCGTTTGACAACAATCAGGCGGAACGTGACATCAGGATGGCCTGTGTAAAACGCAAGGTTTCGGGTGGGTTTCGCTCGGAGGTCGGAGGTCAGGCGTTCTGCCGGGTTCGCAGCTTCATTTCTACCCTTCAGAAGCAGGGCCTATCAGTTTGGACGGGCTTGGTTGACGTTTTTCGTGGCGTCTTACCCAAACTCGACTTCTCGTGCTGAGCAGTTACTACATTTGAGCCGTAGAGGGCCTCACGGGTTGCCTACGGCTCAGTCCCTTAAATACTGGTCACTTTTCGGTTTCGCCTGGTTCCAGAGAGCTTCGCTAGTGTCTCTTGGAACCAGCGACGCGCATTCGTGCGTGTCCCCCTATCCAGCTTGTAGACGTATTCTTCGAATACAGCTTTCTGCTGTTCGCCAACCTGAATAGATTTCGGCAACTGGTGGCGCGGGTAGACTTTCTCAATCCTGTAGGCCAGGGACTCAGCAGCCCGCTGGCTGCGTTCATCGTAGAGCCAGCGCTGTTCCTCATAAATACTAAGTTGCACCCGCGCCACTTGCATGGCTGGTATGACTTCCCGAAGAAGTTCCCAATCGCCGTAGTCTTCAAACTCTTTCCAGCGAATGGGGTGGAAGTGCTCTCGAATTCTGCTCGTTGTTTCCTTAGGATTGGACAGCACGAAAGAGTCCCCCTTATAGGTGTACCCCACCATTAGAGGCTTGGACGATGAAGCTTCCTGATCCTCGTTGTAGAGATTATGGGTATAAGGATTGATTTCAGTATCATAAAACATTTCTTTGAGTTGTTCGTATGCTCTCTCCTCTTTCTGATTAAGCTTTTCTCCTCGCATTTCTCGTCTCTGGAAGGCGACTAGGGCAGCGTCAATACCTTTATAAGCTTCTCGCTTGCCCTCACCTATCTCCCAAAAGTGAAACTTGGGGGCATTTTTCAGCCTGCTTGTCACTCCCAGTCTCATTAGTTCTCGAGTTAACTGTTCGTCATATGTTTCAGGCGCCATTTCTCCCTCTTACAAAGCCTCTGACCTAGATGCCAGACGGAAATACTACTTTTCCTTTTCGCCAACCTTGCACAGCCAAATAAAGCGTTAGGTGGTCTACACGGATTTCAGGTTCAGCGCAATCGCTTAATGACGGCGGCCACGACCTCAGGATCCTCCAGACTGGCGAATAGAGCATCAGCCAAGTGATAGCGCTTGAGGGAACGGCGCTGCTTACGCAGTTGGCGGTAAGCATCGTCAAAAGTATCCAAGGCATCTTGGGTCACTGGGCTAAAGGTGACTTTGGTCGTTGGTACCTCAGGCAGTTCAGGAAGAGCCAAGGCTTCAGCCTGGGCCTGCTGGTCCTCGACTTCCCGGTTCTTGTCGAGCATCGAAGGCATGGAACCCTGCGACTTCTTACGAGGGGGAGGTGGCAGGCTCAAGCGTTCACCTCCTGCCAGACTTCGGCATAGTGTTCATCCGTGGGGGTCTTGCCAGCAGCAGCCTGATAATTCCCCCTGAGGGGAATCCGGCTCTGCAAGACCGGGATGCCCGTCTTGGCACACTCGGCTTCCGTCTCCCGCTCGCGGGCCGGAGCGAATCGGGCACGGTTGATCAGGATGTAGGGCTTGAGACTTGGCCGCAGTTGCAGTGCCCGCTTCACCTGGCGCTCGGTTGTTCCGAGCATCCCCGTGTCACTGGTACCGACCCCTACTGGAATTAGGGCCACATCCGAAACTAAGAGGGTTTCGAGGGTGGCGTCCCGGTCGTTGGCCGGGGTGTCGATGAAGACCGCGTCGAAGTCTCCATCTGACCGGAGCTGAGCGATGTACCCCTCCAGATCATCCTGCTTGATGTCCAGAGGCATCGCGGGCAAACCGAGGCCAGCCAGCTCTATCCAGTTCACCGATTGGCGGGTGGGGTCTAGGTCGAGGACGGCCACCCTCTCCCCTCTCTGGGAAGCAAGGTAGGCTAGATGGACGGTTGCGTGAGTCTTTCCACTTCCGCCCTTAACATTAGTTATCCCATAAACACGCATACTTCCGGACTATATCCAGAAAAACAGAAAGATGTATGTATTTTTGGAAATTTTTTCTTATGTCCATTTAATCGGGCCGTCCCTAGGAAGCTATAGGTCAAGTAGGGGAGAGGGGGCATGGACTGACCTGTATCCGAGCTATCAGTAAAGGCATAGGGGCTGAGCTGCTCTCCCTATCTACTTCCCATCAGGGAGGTACTCCAAGATGTCTCCTATCTGGACATCCTCTCCAGTCAGCTTCCGCAGGCCATCAAGCACTTTTGCCAGTGTAGGCAGGTCAACACGGGTCGGGGCGTCACTCCCTGTGATTCGGTAGACCGTGCTGAGTCTATGGATGCCGCCCTCTTTGGAGAGGGCGTAAGCGGTGAGGTTGCGCTCTGCCAGAAATTCTTTGAGTCGCCACCTAACTTCAGACATGGGTTACATCTTGCCTCATCTTGGCCCCTCCCTCTTTATTCCTACTTGACGTACATACTCAAAGTAGGAATACTGCGGCTCTGAAGGGGCACGGGCTTGGACACTCAAGCCCCTTCAGAATCCAAAACCAGTTGAGGTGGATCAATGCAAGATACTCCGTTCCCAGTTACCGTCTCTGGGCAGCAGCGCTTTGAGCTAAGGCGTGCCCATCAGTTCTATCTGCCGCTTTTGAGTCAGCGCGTTCCACAACCTGATGCCGAGGCACCTGAACCGACTTCTACAGTCCAAGTGATGCCCACGGCGAAAGCTCAGTTGCGTGGTGTGCTCTATAGCCACGGTGAGCACCGTGGCGGCCCACTCTTCGGTAAGCGGGGCGAGCCGTTTGAGATTCACCATGCCCACTTGGGAGGTTATAGCTCACTCCTCAAGCATGACCCCTTAGCTTGTTCTGCCGAGTACCTGCTGGGCCTCACCGATGCTTACCGGCAGTGTCAGCCCGAGCTTGACTGGGTTGGACACTGGTTGGTGTGGCCGAACCGCCGACAGCCCAATCTGACCGATGCGTTGGAATGGATAGAGAGAGCACATGAGCTGAGTCTGGTCTCTGAGGAGCACTGCTTGCTCATCGTCAGTTGGGATGAGGGGCGTCTCTCCGGCTCAGTGGCTTTCGCGGAGACTGACCAGCGGGAATGCCGCTGGGTGCTTCCCAACTTCTGAAGACATCTGCTCACCGCGTTAGGCGGTGAGGTCAACCGAGCGTAGAGGAACTGGAGTGAGGGACTGACTGTCTCTCACTCCTCTCTGTTCTGCCGGAGCCAGACCCACAGTCCCACACCAAAGACCAGGGCCAGTACAAGCAGGCCACCATCCACAAAAAGCTGGAACTTGGTCGGCAGCACCAGGTGGAGAGAGGAGGTCACGGCTATACCTGCAAGCACCCCTAACCACACCAACTTCGGCAGGACATCTTGCACCCATGACGACTGGGCTATCGCCGCCCGCGCTCTGTTCTCAAGTTGCTGGTGCCGCTTCTCTATCTGGCGACCTGTCTCGAGGAGTTCCTCCATGCTGCTCCTGAGTTGCTTGGCTTCACTGACTTCCCATTGGCGTTGACTGAGGGAGTGGGTCAGAGAGTGCACCGAGTTGATGAGGTTGGTCATCACTCCACTCAGTTCGGTCAGGGTCTTGGCATCGGCTGATCGCTTCGCCTCGAAGGTTCGCAGAGCAGCTTCGTACTCTGCGGTGACGGCTTCCAGCTTGTGAGTGAAACTGACCTCCGCTTTGTGAAGGGAGTGTTCCCACTCCCGGTTCCAAAGTCGGCGCTGCTCATCCCGTTCGGTGATCGCGAGTTGGCGTTGCTCCTGCAAAAAATTTTGCAGGGCTGCTTGCACTTGAGCCGACACGAGTTGCGAGAGTTGGTGTGTCTCTGAGGAGGACAGAGAAGCCGGGTAGGGTCTGGTCACAGCGGTCAGGGCTACTGGCAGCTTCACCTCTTCAAGTTGCTCACGCCAGACCTCCAGCACCGCCCGCTGCTCACTCCTCGCCCGCGCAAAACTTCGAACAAGTAACGCGTCCAAGTCTGCGCCGATTTGCCTTCCGCCTCCTGCACCTGCCCGCAGGTCAATGCCCCAGGTCTCCTCAGCCAGCTTGAGCATCTGCCGCAACGTTTCCATGTTGCCTAAACCCCGAAGCTGGAGCCATTGGGAGGAAGACACGGGAAAAGTGGGTTCAGATGGAGCAGAAGCCATGCTTAAGCTTATGCTCTGGGTGAATTGGAGGCAAGTGGATTAGGAGGGGATTATAAAAGAAAGTCGGGATATGTATTGGGGCGCTGCAATCCATTCTTTGTTCTGTTAGCCTAACAGGGACTACGAAGAGTCCCTTTCGATTACGCAAGGAGCCGCAGTCAAACACCGGGGTGAGAGCCGGTGCGAGAGTCCAGTCATGAGGCTGGAAAGCCGTGTGCGTTTAAGAGATGCCAGCACGGTTTGGGCCGGGGGCTGCCCGCAAGGGGAGGTCTATCGGCATGACCTCTTAGGTCATGCTCCGGCTGAGGAGGTCAGAGCTGGAGGGAGTGAGCAGAGTCGTCCGCCATGTACTGAGTGATGGAAGTTGGAATGAAGTTGATCTTCGCAAAGCCAACCGCTGCCAGCTCCGGCAGTTGCTCTGAAGGTTGAGAAGGTCGGTGCCTCGCACAAGGTGACGGCCCCTAAGGAACTGGATGAGGAGCATAGGGTGAACCAGCTAGGAACTGGTAAAGAGATGCAGAAGCTGAGGGGAAGAACAGGTCACAGACCGGCTACAGGTGGGGGGGCTTTCCGGCTTTCACCTCACATCAAGGCACACTGAAAGGTGGTGTAGCCCGCAAGGATACTGAACCTCGGGGGAGTCTCCAAAAAAGGGTCGCGCGATAAAACGTGATCACCCTCCCTGCTCGGGAAGACACGCTCGGAAACATGGGATCGTTCTACGCATCGCTGGTGAGAACTGGAGGTGTCGGCCTGTCACTGTGATTAAGTGGCTGGGGAACTCAGGGGTGCGAAAAACCTGAGAGTCTTGTGGAATCACGCGGGGTCAAACTCGTGGACAACACACCGGAAAGTAGAGCGACAGAGGCACCGTAGTAATCGGTTTGGTTTCCGCAAGGAGCCAGGCAGGTGAAGGGGGCCAGGCAAGTGATTGGAACTCAGTGGTGACTTCGCGTGACCTGTGGAGAGGGACTTCTCACCCCTCAGCGACACAGTGATCGATTGACTCTTCGTGGTCACCCAACTTTTTTTTGAAGACCAAACAGGAGAAGTTTTTTCGTGCCCATCTGGAGTCGCTACCGTTACCGAGTCGAGGATTATTGGCCTCTGATTCTGGTGCTTCGTCAGTCCAACAAGTACACCCACGGTGTACTTGTACCGCTCACTTCAGCGCAAAGAGCTGACCCAAAACGCAGACGGACGAAGGGGGAGAAAGCGTCCGAGGAAAGCCGGTGGCTGACTTCGGTTGAGCTGGAGGAGAGGGCACTTGACCGCTACGTCGAGGACCTGTCGCTGGTCGGGAAGAGTGAAGAGGAGCTGGCCGAATATCGGAGGCAGAACTTCCAGTTCTACCCTGACCCTGAATCACCCGACGTGTTGGCCCATAGGGAAGAGGGGCCAAAGCAGGTCAAAGGCAGCCGGGTGATTCCTGTTCCAGAAGGGTGGGTCATCTTGGGACGGAAAGCGAAGTACCGAGGCCTCCCCGAGTTGCAAGACTTGAGATGCGCACCCAGCATCCGACTGGTTCCTTTCATCATCCGGTGGCGGCCAGAGTTCAGCGACCAGAAGTTAGGTCGTGCAGAAGCACGACCTGGGCGGGCTGACCAGACTTTGGAAGAGGGCAGGCTGTCGCTTCAGGTGAACCGGGACTTCGTAAGACTCAAAATCAAAATCATCCGCGAGATGACCGGGCGCAAACACTTCTACGAGAGTTCACCAGGAGGCACTATCGCCGCTTGGAAGAAGGAAGCGGAACTCATCAAAGGGGTAAATCAGGTCACCAAGGAGCTGATTGCCCTCAAGCGCTGGGCCTTCGTCGAGCCGGATACTTACAGTGCTTACGACAGTGAGGTGCGCAAGCGGGTCAAGATTTGGCTGACCAGCGTCCGGCACCGTAAAGCTGAGCAGGCACAGGCGCTCGTCTTCAAATATGTGGTGCCGTGGCGGTACAACCCAGGGAAGTTGCCGTCCAAGTTGGCGCTGGCGCATCGGGAAGCGCTTAGGGCAGCGGAGGGTAGAGATAGAGGGAGGAAGATGAAAGAGACCCTGTAGTTAGGCCCGTGATTGTGGTTACCTGGTCAGTTCAACCACGGCCTCGTACAGTCTCCCTTTCCCCTCAGACCGTAGCCCAGTCCCCACAATGCTCGAGCCGATGCGGGAATCACGCACCATGTGGATGTCGTGGCCGCTGAAGCCCAAGTGCTGAGCGATGTGGGTGAATACCTCGTCAATAGGCAGGTTTGTACCTTTGACGATAGAGTTGCCGACGACAATCAGGGCCTTCGCGCCAGGACGCAATACAGCTTGCGTCTTCTGCAAGAAGCGGTAGGTGTCGTTGAAATACTCAGTGGCATAGTTCGCCCATCCTTGGCCGCCATACACGCCTCTATCTGACTGAACGCCCGCGAGCTGGTTCACCAGGTCTTGCAGCCAAGGTGAATCAAATATCAGTGAGGTCTGATACTTCGCGTCTCGCACGGTCTGCCAGTATTTGCCGTAGTTGTCCAATTCCAAGTACCGCAAGTCCTTCGGGCTGGTAGCGTAGCCCAGCCAGTAAAGGTGAGGCCGGGTATTCCGCAGGTAGTGATAGTTGTTCAGGTAGGGCGGCGAGGTCACCATCAAGTCAACGCTGGAGTCGGGTAGCTCTGAACGCATGAAAGACCCTTGGTACACCTGAGCGGTCTGGCCACCCAACTTGATGCCCTGCACGCCTAATAGGTCGGCGTGCATCTCCAGCAGCTTGTCCCGCATGACCTGGGCCACGTCAGCGTCCTCGATGTCAGGTTTCCCGGCAGCCGCCCTGGAACCCAATGACGGCTCATAGGAATAGTTCGAGTAGGACACCATCGTGGCTCCGAAGGCCACCTGGAACAGGTCGCGCAGGTCTTCATCGGCCACCTCGTTGATGAAGTCCCAAACGTGCAGCACCTTCACCAGCACCTTCTCGCTGTAGAAGGGCGTCCGCGAGGTAAAGCCCTGGGGCACCTTGCTCTTGGGTACTCCTCCAGTCGCCATGTGAGCTGTGAACGCTTCAATCTGCTGTGCAAATTCAGCAGGAGTCACGTCCTGAATAGCTCTGAGCTTGGCCCGCTGCACCAACAGAGGAAAGGGGTTGATGTCGTAGGAGACGACAGAGTGGCCTCGCAGAAAGGCGGTAATCGGTGTGGTACCAACGCCGCCGAAGGGGTCTAGAACGACTTGCTCAGGGTTGGGGTCAGGAAGATGCAGCTCAAGAGCGTGCTGCACAAACTCAGAGGAGAATCCCGCAATCCAGTTCACCCAACGGTGCATCGCCAGCGTCTTGTTGGAAGCGAAGGCAGTATCCCGGTAGGTAGGTCGTGGCGTTGGCAGGTCAAAGAGAAGAGGTTGCGTCATTGAGCTGGACTCCCGAAGTGCGAGTTGACTTTGTATCTTCCACCACGTCGCCCCCTAGGTTGCTCCAGCACCAGCACATGCCCCAGAGAAATCAGACGCCTCAGAGCAATATGACTGGCCTTACGACTGACCCCGAGTGCGAGAGCAAGGCTGGTAGCGCTGTATTCCCGTTCACCACACAGAGCGATGTAAAGCAGCACCAGCTTCTCGGTGCAGGTGAGGGGTCGGGGTAGCTGCATCAAATGGAAAGTTAGCATTCACGCGGGAACTATGCAAAGTGTTGGGTGGGTAGGTGGTCAGCTCAGTAGGTGACAACTTCGGTTCGACGCTGTCCCAGACGGCAAAAACCAACAGTCGGCCCCATCAAGCTTGATGGGGCCGACTGTTCGCGGTTTCCTGGGAGTGTGAAATCGACAGAATCCGCTGTCCAGCAGGCTACCGCACTCACCCGGCACTTCAAAGCGCACGCCAGTCACCTCCGCATCGACACGCTCCAGCGGCTCATCGATGTCCTCCTGGCGATGATTGCCGCGAGGAGCGTCAATCATCACGACCTGAGTGCCCATATGCCGGGGATGAGTACCCCGCAGGGCAAGAAGAGACGAGCAGACCGCACCTTCCGGGATGAGCAGCTGGACATGGGCTTTTTCATCGCTCTGCTCGTCGTCCATCTTCCACCGGGGAAGGTCTTGCTGAGTCTGGACGGGGGTGGTTTAAGGAAGCTGCTATCAAGCGCAAAGTGAAGGCTTTCCCGAGCTATACAGGAAAACGCCCGATCACCCGGTCGTACTCGCGCTGGGCCTCGCCCAGCGCCAGCCGCGAGTAGATTTCTAACGACTGCCGGGAAGCATGGCCGCTGTACGGCTGAATCAGCGCGTCGTCGAGGCCCTGTTTCTTGAGCCAGGTCAGCAGGAAATGCCGCAGCTTGTGCGGCGACAGGCTGCGGTCGATCTCCGCCAGGGCCGTGTACCGCTCGAACATCCGCCGCACGCCCCGGTCGCTGTAGCGACGTTTCCACGACGACTCGAACAGGTAGATTCCTCCCTGTTGTCGTCTCTGGCCGATATGAAGCGCCAGCGTCTCCTTGAAGGGTGCTGGGAACGGCACCACCCGGTCCTTGCTCCCCTTCCCCAGGTTTACCCGGATCTGGCAGGCGTCCAGGTCCACGTCCGCGAGGCGCATCATCACCAGTTCGGACACGCGTACACCGGTGTACAGGAAGGTCTTGATCAGCACGAGGTCAGCGGTGCGGCGCGTGCGCCACACCGCCTCGTAGAACGCCCGCACCTGCTCCTCGGTCGGCACCCACGGCAGACGGCGTGACGGTCCCGGCACCTCCACTTCCAGTTCGGCCCGCAGATGACGGAACACTTCCTTGAGGTAGGCGTAGTCTGGCCGCTCAGCCCGCAGCAGTTTCGCCAGTTCACGCGCTTTCTTCTTCGCCCCGGTGCGCCGCGTCTGTGTCATGCGTCCACCTCGACCTCCAGCTTGAGCCTGTGGGTCAGGTCCAGTTTGAACTCCCCGTATGGGTTGATGTGGTGGTGCATCAGGGGGGACAGGGCCCGCCAGTCCTCGGCGGTCATCCGCTGTCGCCAAGTTTCGCTGCCCAGCACCCGCTGGATCATCAGGGTGTTGACGTACACCAGGCTGTTTTGCAGCAGTTGCAGCGCCAGCATGGAGATTTCCTGCCCTTCGAGGTTGTTGGTGCTGATCTCCCCACCCTTGCCGAAAAAGATGAAGTTGGTCGTGCCGTTCCAAGTTTCGATGACATTCAGCCCCTCGTGAATCTCCCGGCGCACCTCCTCCCGGTGCAGGTACTCGCAGACGAAGATCGTCCGCAGCACCTTCCCCAGTTCGCACAGGGCTGCGTAGGTCGGATGCTGGGCGTTGGCCCGGGTGAAGCGTTGCAGAATGGCTTTGGGGTCGGCCAGCCCCAGCCGCAGAGCCGTCGCGTACTTGACCATCGGCTCGTACTGCTGGCGGATGAGGTCCCAGCGGATCGACCGCTGTGCCTGCACAGCGGCGAGGTTCGGCACCTGCGCCGCGAACGCCATATTCGGCAGGTAAAGCCGCTGATGGGCGATGTCCGCCAGACGGGGCATCAGTTTGAATCCCAGCAGGTGCGTGAAGGCGAAGCCCGGCTCGCTCTGCCCATGGGTATCCACGTAGTTCTTCTCGACGGACAGCGTGGTGCAGTGACGCAGCACGCCCTCGATCATCGCGGCGACTTCCGACGACGAGCAGGACTTCATGCTGGAGTAGATGCAACTGGCCCGTCTCTCGACGTGCCAGTAGATCATCACCCCGTCCCCGCCGTACCGGATAGACCGCTGCGTCCGCAGGTTCCCGTCCCAGGCGGCGTATTTCTTGGCATCACTGGCGCAACTGGTGGTCCCCTCGCCCCAGATGTCCGGGCGGCGCGCGGCCAGCGTGGCGTTCACCACCGCGGCGTTCGCCGCCCGCAGCGCGTCGCGGTGGATGTAATGCCGCCGGACGTACTTCAGGTCCGAGTACCCGACCCCGTCCTGCCCGGCGGCCACCCGCTTCAGTCCCGTGTTCGTCCCCAGGCCGTACAGGCACAGCAGCAAGCGCTGCTGGAGCTGGTCACGCGGCATGTTCTCGCGCGTCATGAAGCTCTTGAAGTGCGGGGTAATCCCTGCACGTCGGTCCACCTCGACCAGGACATCGAGCAACTGGGTGTTCCAGAACTGCCGCCCCACCTCGCCCTTCAAGGTGTCGTAGAAGGGCGGGTCCGGCTGCCGGGTCAGGGGCGTGACCACGAAGCGGCCCCCGTCCCGCGCGACCACCCGCACGCCAGGATTCTTCGGCAAGCCGTCGTGCAGCATCACCAGGGCGTCCTTGAGCTGCTGCTCCAGACCCTGCACGAAGGTGTCCACCTCCTGCGGCTGTCTCAGCGCCTGGAAGTAACTTTCCTTGCGGGCCTCGAAGTCCTGGGGCAGGTCCTTGTCGGGGTCGCGGTACTTGTCGGCCCCGACCACCCAGATTTCGCGGGAACGCAGAGCGTCCCGCAGCGCGGACAGGACGCACAGCTCGTAATTCACGCGGTTGACGCGCGTTCCACCATCCGGCCCCCGTTCGAGAATCAGGTCACGGATGTTCCGGTCGATCACGCCACCGACCGGGATGTGTTCCTCGGACGGGTAGATTCTCGCGTTGCTGTCCACATACCGCCCCAGCAGGCTCAGGGCGTCGATCACCGGCTGGTGCCGGTGATTGTTGGACCGGAACGACAGTTCGGTGAGCAGCCAGGGGATCATCCGCCGGTAGTGGCTGCGGTAGGTGCCGCGCACGATGGTGTGGACCTGCTGCCGGAAGCCTCCCTTCTCCTTGTACTCACGCAGCAGGTCACGCAGGGTCTGCTCGTCCACCACTGGGAACAGCACCTCACGTACGGTGCCGTCGGGACTCCCCAGCGCGGCCTCCAGCAGCCGCTCCAGAATGCGGTCCTTGTTATGGACCCGCCGGAACTCGGCCACGAAGTTGCGCTCGACCCGCCGCTCGGCTTTGACGTTGATGTGGTGAACCATGTCCATCAGGTGCGTCACCAGGGCATCAGTCAACTCGGCGGCACGCGCAGCACAGAAAGCGGCCAGGAGCGTGAGACGCACAGGTGGGATCTGGGCACGAAAGTGACTGGGGGACTCGTTGGAGGCCCGCTCGCGGTAACGGGTCAGGACGTGGGGGGCCACGTCCGCGAAAAGCGTCTGGGGGAGCTTCAACCGGCGAAGCAGGCGCAGTTTCTCGATCTGCTCTTCCACGCTCTCCACACCGCGTTTCTCGGAGTTGGTCCGCAGGTGTTGCAGGGCTGAGCCACGAGGGCCTTGGCCCTCGTGGTCTTCCGGCTGGTCTTCCTCCAATACCGTCAGCCTCAGCAGCGCCTCCAGCCCTGCCCGGTGATCGGTGCTCAAGCGGTCGTGGATGGTCTGACACAGGCGCAGGTCATAGTGCCGTTCCGCCGCGTCCACGAACCGCTGGAGCCGCCCGGGGCTGGGCGGCTCGATACCGTTCTCGCGGAGCCAGCGCAGAGCAGCTTCGGTCACAGCGCCGGAGTGTGCCTCGTGCGGAACGACGGACTGGCTCAGCCAGTCCGTCAGCGTGCCCGCATCCTCGGTAATGAACTCGCGGAACCCACAGAACGCCCGGATGTCCTGACGCTGGTAGCTGCTGTTGCGGCTGCGCCAATTGAAGGCCCGGTACTCGTCGGTCGCCACGCCGACCTGCCGGGCGACGTACTCAACGACGGCTTCGGGCACCTCATGGGTGTTGTAGGGGAAACGGCCCTCGTGCTGGAAGGCCTTGAGCATGACGGCGAAGCCCAGGCGGGTGGGGCCGGTCTTGTTCCGCAGCAGGTCGGTCTCGGTGGGCAGCAGCGTCCAGGTGTCGATGAGTTCGTCGATGGTCCAGCGCTGCTGCATGGAGCCTCCCTGAAAAAGTGCCGGGAATCGGCAGTGACGGTACTTCCAGAGAAGTGTCGGTCACCATGGCGCGTGCTGTAGGGGCACCGCAGGGTACACCTCCCACCAGCATTGAGGGAAGTGCCAATACCAAGCAGAGACTCGGCACTCTAGATCCTCGAGCCCAAGGAGAAGTCTCACAGGAGTTCTCCTTGAGATTACGGTAGAAAACACTCTCGCAGGAAAACTACGCCAGAAGCATACTAACTCTCGAAGCGGCCGCTTCAGTACTTCATCTCAAGGAGAAACAACATGGCTTACGTCTACGGAAAAGCAACGTACAACGGCATCACACTTCACTATATGAAGACCACGGCCAGCAATATCGTTCTGCGACGCATCAACAGCAATGTAACCGCCAGCGGACATTACGGAATCAACGGGGGTTTTTACATTCTCGGAGAGCCCATTGAAAGTCAACCCCTCCTTTCCCTGACCGTCAACAACGACGTTCCTGTTGGCAGCCTAATTTATCAAGACACAAGCTACGGCAGCGGCTGGGCCAATGTGGGCTATGCGCGCGGAACCGTCTTCCACGACACCGTGAGCCGAACCATCGGGGTCCGCGTTGTGAGTAACGCCAGCCAAATTTCGGTGACCAACCGTAGCAATTACTGGGCGCAGGGCGGCGTGAGCATGAGCCTCCAGAACGACGCCAACTGGAGGGACATCGCAGTCACACAGCAAAACCTCCCTAACCCCGACGGCGTGATCCAGCGTGCAGGCCTGGTATACAACGAGGCGGGTTATGTCTACCTCGTTATGACCGCGAGTGGCCAGCTTGGAGCCACCGCCGGGCAGTTCCGCCAAGCCATTAAACAGACCCTCGGTGCCCTCGACGGCATTTTCCTGGACTCGAGCGGCTCAGCTCAGATGCTGTGTGCAGAGTTCCGGAATGCGGGCGACGGCCGCAAGGTCAAGACCATGGTCGGCATCATTAGCTGAAGTTGGCTGTAATGGGGCCGCACTCCTCAGGAGTGCGGCCCTACCTCGTGTGCTCACGGCCAGGAGAGTATGCGGAGTTCAGCACTGGTGGCGACCAATAAGCGCCCATCCACAGGAATGACCTGCTGGACTCTCCCCTGAACGTTAACCACCCAGACTTGTCTGCCTTTCTCGTCAATGGCAATGAGTTGCCCCCCTACCGGAACAACCTTCAAGGTGTTGCTTACAGGGAAGAAGCAGGCAAACGCCCGAGACGGCAATTGAGAAAGCCGGGTCTTAGTCATGTCCGGTGCATCGACCAGCACGACCCCTACAGCGGTCTTGACTGCTGTGCCCACACAGCCAGAGGGAAGACTGGCATTCAAGAGACGACGCACTTTTACAGGGTGCTCACCCAGCGCTTGCCTCAATAAATCTGCCTCTCCTCCGGTCCTCCGGCCCTGCTGCCGGTTCACGCAATTCAATCGGTCAACCTCACCGTTTGTCACGCGGACGCAAACCTCCATCCCTGTCACAAATAGCTCTCCAGGTGTTCCCTGAGCCGGTTGCTGTCCTGAAGGGGCACCAACTCTGAAGTTGTGATCCACCCGAATACTGCGACCGCTCGGGACATCGATCATGCGGTAAGCACTCGGGGAACCGGGGACCGTCACGAACACGTACTTATCTTCCTGAAGAAGTGGTGTCGCCCCGGTCTGCACCCTCCAGACTTCTCGGCCGGTCTCCGATTGCAAGCCGAACGTGAAACTCTTGAGAGGCGTAGAGACCTGCCAGACCGTGATGCTCCCTAGCTGAACTAAGGGGCCACGTGCATCAAGAAGTTCGCGAAACCACCGTTGCTGGCCCGTCCGTGCGTTTACCCCCCAGATCCCTCGTGTGGAGGCAACCAAGAGCATACCGTGGTCAACTGAGAGAGTATCTGCCCACCCGCCATGTGACTGCTCTGGCACGCCTGTAAGTACCGTGGACCAGAGCTTTCGCCCGTCAGTCGCATTAAAAGCGAAGACTTCGCGAGCCCGACCTGTGACGTAGACTATGCCCCGTTCGACCACAAGGGGCGAGCTGATCCCAGTTCCCGCTTGCCAGATTAACTTACCGTCGGACAGTCGCCGGGCTTGAAGACGCTGGCCTTCCACCAGATATACCCGAGTGGAATCGGTGGTAACAGAAGAAGGTGCCGGGGTGGCGCTTCGCGTCACTGCCCACTGCATGCTCGGCTTAGCGGCGAGGGTAGGCGTGAAACTCGCCAGCGTGGCGACCAAAAACTGAAATAGAGCGAGCCGTACGGTTCTACGCATCGTTATTCCTCCTGGACTTAGAGAGCTGAGGCTGGCCGGTCTCCCATACCATCTGCCTATCGACAGCACCACAAGACGTGAAATCTCCCCATTATCAGAGCTTGCAGCAGCCAGCGGCGTCACCCAAAAGAAGGGAGAGACGACTGCTTTATGCTGCGGTTATGATTAAGGTATGGCGTACAGGTGCCTGTACCAGCGCTTTGCTGCTTTCCAGTGTGGGTCTGACGGGCGGCATGGCTGGCCCTTCTACGCTTCGAGACGGTAGCTTTCGGCTGATCTACCAGGTGCAGCCGCGCAGCCAGCATCTTCTGCAAGCCTCAGATGGGCTATACGGGGTGATCGGCAGTGATGAATACGTGCGTACCACCCAGATGGTGGTGCCAGTCAGCGTCACCGTGACCTACGTGCATCAGACCAACGCCTGCGATGAGCGTCAGTGCGACATGCTGGGCCATCAGTCCTTTGTACTCAATAAGTCCGGGAGCACGCCAGGCTGGAGGGTTGAGAGCAACCGGATTATTCTCAAGCTTGACGATGCTCAAGGTCGCTTACGTAGAGAAGCGAAAAAGCGTTATGGCAGCAGATATTATCTCACCAGCTATCTCGTAACGCTCAAATTCTCCAACGGAAAAAGTTACCGGACGGTGCTCATTGGCCTGACATAACAGAAAAGATGCGGGCAGCCACAGGCTGCCCGCATCTTCAGGAAAGTTTACGAGAAGTTGTTGGCGATGAAGTCCGCGATGGCGTTGGCCGCAGGCTGACAGCGTGCGATCCGCTCATCACGGGTGTAAGGGCGAGTTGGCCCCATCTCGATCAGGATGGACGGCCCGGTCGTGAAATCAGCGATGTAGAGGCGGCCGTGGGGACTCTGGTTCATGCTCACGACCGAGATACCCCCCATGTAGCCTGCCACCTTGTTCGCGAGGCGAATCGATTCAGCCTTGTTGTCGTGGTACACCAGCGAGCGGCCGACCTCGGCAGAGTCATGGTGCACCGAGACGAAAATCTTGGCACCTTCCCTGACGCCCTGGTAGGCGCGCTGGTAGTTGTCAATATCGACATCCGTGGTGCGGGTCATTTTCGTCGTCCTGCCGCGTTGGCCGAGGAAATACTCCACAGACAGAGACGAATCCATGTTCAAGTTCTTTTCCAAAGTGTTGGTCTTCGAATTTACCGCGCCACTGTCGGCGCCACCGTGTCCAGGATCAATCAAAACGTCGTAAGGCATGGTCTGTTCCTTTCCCAAAAATGGGTCATGAAAGAGCGAGAACCGTGTTGAGACCGTCGTTCTCAACGCTGAGCGAAGCGGCCACCTCACGAATGAGTATGCTTTGGACATAATTCGTGCGAAAGAACGGTTTCTACCGGAATTTTGGTCCAGAGCTACCGGCGGATTTCTCCCTGTTCCGTGCGCTCACGTCGTTGTGGATAGGCGACCGCTTTTAAAGACGGAGGCACCGCTCCTTGAATCAGGAGCGGTGCCGTCATGGGAGTTCGATTGCAGGCTCAGGCAACAAACTGCATTCAGAGAGGCTCTTTGGTCGCAGCCGTCAGCCCCCAGTAGTGCAGGATGGCTTCACTGCGCCCGTCGCAACCAAGTTTCTGAAACACGCGCGTCAACCCGTTCTGCACCGTCTGGTTGGCAATCCCCAACTCACGGGCAATTTCCTTGTTGGCGAGACCGCGTGCTACCAGGCGCAGCAAGTCCCCTTCCGCTGGCGTCAAAGGAGAGCGCTGAGCAGGCGTCAAGCGGACCCGCTCCTGGGTTTCTGCACGCCGCAGTAACTCCGCGAGTTCCTCCAGGGTGCGGCTCCGGTACGCCAAGCCCAGCAGGCCCAGGTTCCACAGATCATCGAGGTACTCGGGACAGGCGTTCTGGGTCAGGACGAAGCTACTGGCCGCCGATTCTGGCGTCACAACCTGAAAGGCAAAGCCGACCGGCCAGTCCAGGACCAGCGAGGCGGCCGGAAATTCAGGGAGACGGGCATGGAGCGCATCTTCGAGCAAGCGGGCGATGAGGGGTTGGGTGCTGACGACCTGGAGCTGTGCATTGCGGACCAGCAAGGAGACCTCCCGGCGAATCTGAGAAATACGCGGATAACGTAATTCTGTCAGGAATTGCGGGACTGGTCAGCCGAGTTTTCTACCGCACACAAAGGTGTGGGAGAAGACTACCAGTAGATTTCTACCTTTAAACGGCTTTCATCCACGGCTATGCTTCTCACAGAATGAGTACCGCCGACGTGATGCTGCTGGGGCTTGAGCGGGTGTCTGAACCTGACTTCTTGCGGCTGCAAGCGTGCGTACGGGAATGGCGCGTATTGTGGGGCCCGACGCTGACCCACTGCTTACGGTTCGAGGACGAACGCGACGCGTTCGTCCTGATCGCTGAGCGGACCTACCGGGAAGCCCTCGATCACCTGGAAGACTGGCTCCGCGCCGCCTTCCCGGACCATGTGATCGTGGGTCATGCCTATGTCCAGGGCATGCATGTGCCGGTCTACACGATGGATCAGGCTGGCACGGAACTGATGCGCCGGATGCAGTCGCGTACAGCGCGCATTGTTGAGGATGCGCGAGCGGGAAAGGCCAGCCCCCTGTTGTCTTCCGTCTCCTCGCACCTCGATGGGGTAGCGGCCTGGCGAACCCGCAATCACGTCAGACCCCAGGGTCAGGGCGTGTACCTTCTCTGTGACGCCTGCGGCGACAGCACAGCCCGGCAGGCGAATGAAGAGGAGGCGTGGGAGGTCGCTGGGACAAAGGGCTGGCGAGTGTATCGAGACTTGGATGTCTGTATCTGTGAGTGCTGTGTCCAGAGTGGCAACGCACGGGCGCTGGAGCGGGTGCTGTGCAGATTGGAAGCCCAACAATCCGCCTGATTCTGCCTCGGGAAACTCCTCACTTTGCGCTTCGTAGCAGCTTCCTTAAACCACCTCCTGGACCGCACGAACTGGGAGCACGGGGAGACCCCCATCAACTTTCTGGTGCTTGGAGCCGTGGTTCACGGCTTCACTCTGCCGCTGATCTGGGTGCCCCTCGACGAGTCCGGGAACAGTCACACGTACGCCCGGATGTGGCTGGTGTTGAAGCTGCTCCAGGTCCTGCCAGCGAAACGCTGGCTGGGCCTGGTGGCCGATCGTGAGTTTATCGGTGCGGAATGGTTCCGCTTTCTCCGTCGTCAGGGCATTAAGCGGGCGATCCGCATCCGACAGACCGACATGCTGGACGACATGAATGGGAAAGAGTGGTTTGAGCATGTCCAGCACGGCCGTTTTCACGAGATCGGCGAAAAGGTGTTCGTGTTCGGGGAGTTGATGCGGGTGGTC
>OCLR01000174.1_pt1 | contig 108195 bp, 95 predicted proteins | sample 1496001 | NCBI WGS metagenome assembly OCLR01 (sample SAMN04168690, study PRJEB22393) | synthetic metagenome | isolation source: purchased from BEI Resources HM-276D | reverse complement strand
CTGCGCCAATGGTAGTTGGGGGCTTCCCCCTGCGAGAGTAGGTCGCTGCCGGGCAATTTGAAAAGTCCTAATTATTTAGGGCTTTTTTTGTTTGTAAAAGATAAATAAATTGCTAATAGGTGGGGATATCTAGTATAATTAAAGTCAAAAATAGTCAAAGTCAATGATTTGCAAAAAACAGAAAGGAGATTCCTTATAATGAAAAATATTTCTGATATTATAGAAGCTTATTTGAAACAAGTATTGGAATCTAGTGAAGCAGTTGAAATTAAAAGAAGTGAAATTGCAGATAAGTTTGAATGTGTACCTTCACAAATTAACTATGTAATAAACACTAGATTTACAATGGAACGAGGGTATATTGTTGAAAGCAAACGTGGTGGTGGTGGATATATTCGGATTATTAAAGTGAAAATGAATGATAAACTTCAATTGTTAGAAGCAATCATTTCAATGGTTCATGATAAAAAGGTCTCTCAATCATTTTCTGAAGATGTTATTTTGAGGTTGCTTGAAGAAGAAGTAATAACGAAGAAAGAAGCAAGATTAATGGTTGCGGCATTGGACCGTGAAGTTTTAATTTTACCTTTACCGGATAGAGATATTTTGAGAAGTAGGATTTTAGAGGCGATGTTAGTTGCTTTGAAATATGATTAAGGTGTGATGACGATGATTTGTCAAAGATGTGGAGAAAATAAAGCAGTTATAGCCTTGCAACAATTAAATGAGCTTGGGAAAGTGGAGTCATTGTACCTATGCGAGAATTGTGCTACGGACGAAGCTCTCTCCTCAGAAAAAGATTTAGTTAAAGCGATGGACACTTTTAGTGAGGTTGCTCTTGATTTCTTAACGCTTTTGCAAAAAGAGGAAAATACGCAGAAAGAGGTTGTCTGTGAGAATTGCCAGCTTAGTTTTGAAGAGTTTTTAAAGACTAATCGAGTTGGATGTCCGGAGTGTTATTCGGCTTTTGAGGCACAGTTAGTACCGATTATTGGTCGAGTGCAAAATGGATATAAAAAACATATTGGTAAGGTTCCAGCAGAAGTTGAACGAGCGGAAGGTGTACAAAATGAAATTAGTCGTTTACAAGAAAAGTTAGCAAAGCTAGTTAAAAATGAGGAGTTTGAGGAAGCTGCTGTTGTCCGTGATGAAATCAAGGCTTTGAAAGCTGGAGGTGAGGATAAATGAATGTATTTGAACCGCGGCTTAGTTCTTGGTTAGAAAATGCTGGTGATGACGATGATGTCGTTTTAAGCTCACGTATTAGGCTTGCTAGGAATTTGAAGGATGAACAGTTTCCGATTTATGAGCAGAAGGAAGAGATTGTCGATAATATTGCCGAAGTTTTTGATGATAATTTTATTTTGATTAAAATGAATCAAATTTCTTTGTTACAAAAGGCTCTTTTGGTGGAAAAACATTTAATTAGTCCTTATATGATGAATAAGAGTGAATATGGTGCGGTTCTTTTAAATGAGGAAGAAAATGTGAGTATTATGTTGAATGAAGAAGATCATTTGCGGATACAGTGTATGACGCCTGGCTTGAGATTATTCGATGCGTTAGAGGCAGCGTTGCAAATTGATGGTTATGTGGAAGAGAAGCTTAGTTATGCTTTTGATAAAGAGTTTGGATATTTGACGAGTTGTGTGACTAATATTGGGACTGGGATGCGCGCTTCTGTGATGGTACATTTACCGGGACTTGTAACAACAAAAAGGATTAAAAGTGTGATTGAAGCGATTAGGAGCCTAGGTTTTGTGGTAAGAGGTATATACGGAGAAGGTAGCATGCCTGCAAGTAATATTTTCCAGGTCTCAAATCAAGTAACTCTGGGCAAAACGGAAGCAGAAATTGTGGAAGATTTAACTCAAGTCATGGAACAAATTATCATGCAAGAGCGTGTCGCTAGAACTACATTGAAGCAAAAATTTCATATTGCACTTGAAGATAGAGTTTTTAGATCATATGGTTTATTGATGAATTGTCGAATTATTTCTATGAAAGAAGCTGCGGATGCTATTTCGGATATACGATTTGGTGTAGAATTAGGATTTTTCGAGCATATTTCTCGCCAAAAAATGAATGAATTGGTACTATTCTCGCAACCAGCTTTTTTGAGAAGAGAAGCAGGACGAGATATGGATGAATTAGAAGAGAAAGTAATACGGGCCAAAGTGATTCGCGAGATTTTGGGCGATAAATGATGAGGCTTACGATAAGGAGGAAACAACAATGATGTTTGGACGATTTACGCAAAGAGCTCAGAAAGTACTCGCGTTGTCACAAGAAGAGGCGATGCGTTTGAATCATAGTAATTTAGGAACAGAACATATTTTATTAGGGCTTGTAAGAGAAGGCGAAGGAATTGCGGCGAAAGCTCTCTATGAACTGGGAATTAGTTCTGAAAAAGTGCAGCAAGAGGTAGAGGGATTAATTGGGCATGGGGAAAAAGCTGTGACGACGATCCAATATACACCTCGTGCGAAAAAAGTAATTGAACTTTCCATGGATGAGGCTCGTAAATTAGGCCATACTTACGTTGGGACAGAACATATCTTACTTGGGCTTATTCGTGAAGGCGAAGGAGTTGCGGCACGCGTTTTAAGTAATCTTGGTATTAGTTTGAATAAAGCTCGGCAGCAAGTTCTACAGCTCTTAGGCGGCGGTGATGCTACTGGGGCGGGGAGACAAACAAATACGCAAGCTACACCGACTTTAGATAGTTTGGCACGTGACTTAACGGTTATTGCTCGGGAAGATAATTTGGATCCGGTTATTGGTCGTTCTAAAGAAATCCAACGTGTGATTGAAGTACTTAGTCGCCGGACGAAAAATAACCCGGTACTCATTGGGGAACCTGGTGTCGGTAAAACAGCGATTGCTGAAGGCTTAGCGCAACAAATTGTTCGTAATGAAGTACCTGAGACCTTACGTGGAAAACGTGTAATGACATTGGATATGGGAACTGTTGTGGCAGGTACAAAATATCGTGGTGAATTCGAAGACCGTTTGAAGAAAGTAATGGATGAAATTCGCCAAGCTGGTAATGTTATTCTATTTATTGATGAGTTGCATACTTTAATTGGTGCTGGTGGGGCGGAAGGTGCGATTGATGCATCGAATATCTTGAAGCCACCTCTAGCTCGTGGAGAGTTGCAATGTATTGGGGCAACAACGCTGGACGAGTACCGTAAATATATTGAAAAAGATGCTGCGCTTGAGAGACGTTTCCAACCGATTAAAGTAGACGAACCAACTGTAGAAGAATCTATTCAAATTTTACATGGATTGCGTGATCGTTATGAAGCGCATCACCGAGTTGCAATTACGGATGAAGCACTTGAGGCCGCTGTTCGTTTATCTGATCGCTATATTTCAGACCGTTTCTTACCTGATAAAGCGATTGATGTTATCGATGAATCTGGTTCTAAAGTACGTTTGAAATCTTTTACAACGCCAAAAAATGTAAAAGAAATGGAAAATAATTTATCCGATTTGAAAAAAGAAAAAGATGCGGCTGTTCAAGGTCAAGAATTTGAAAAAGCAGCGTCATTACGTGATAAAGAACAAAAACTCAAAAAATCATTAGAAGAAACTAAAGCGAATTGGCAAGAAAAACAAGGGCTTGACCATAGTGAAGTAACAGAAGATATTGTCGCTGAAGTGGTTGCTAGTTGGACTGGGATTCCAGTTGCGAAACTTGCGGAAACAGAGACAAATAAACTGTTAAATATGGAAAAACTTTTACATGAACGTGTGATTGGACAAGATGCAGCGGTTAAAGCTGTATCGCTAGCTGTACGTCGAGCTCGTGCAGGCCTTAAAGATCCGAAACGTCCGATTGGTTCCTTTATTTTCCTTGGACCTACTGGTGTTGGGAAAACAGAACTTGCGCGTGCACTTGCTGAGTCGATGTTTGGCGATGAGGATTCGATGATTCGGATTGATATGTCTGAGTACATGGAGAAATTTTCAACTGCTCGTTTAGTTGGGGCTCCTCCAGGTTATGTAGGATACGAAGAAGGTGGACAGCTGACAGAAAAAGTTCGGCAAAAACCTTATTCAGTAGTCCTTTTAGATGAAATTGAAAAAGCACATCCGGATGTATTTAATATGTTGCTACAAGTACTGGATGATGGACGTTTGACTGATTCTAAAGGGCGAGTAGTTGATTTTAGAAATACAGTTATCATTATGACTTCCAATATTGGAGCTCAAGAAATGAAACAAGATAAATCAATGGGCTTTAATGTTACTGATCCACTTAAAGACCATAAAGCGATGGAGCACCGCGTTTTACAAGATTTAAAACAGGCGTTCCGACCAGAATTTATCAACCGAATTGATGAAACAATTGTATTCCATTCGCTGCAAGAAAAAGAATTGAAACAAATTGTTACTTTACTAACTGCTCAATTAACAAAACGCTTAGCCGAACGCGATATTCACGTGAAATTAACTGAAGGTGCGAAATCCAAAATCGCTAAAGATGGCTACGATCCAGAGTACGGAGCTCGTCCTTTAAAACGGGCTATTCAAAAAGAAGTGGAAGACATGCTTTCTGAAGAATTGCTTCGTGGTAACATTAAAGTAGGCGATTACGTTGAAATTGGTGTGAAAGATGGCAAGTTAGAGGTTAGAAAAAAAGATGCTCCTAAAAAGAAAACAACCTCTAAAAAAGTAAAAGCTAAATAAGTAGAAAGCCTTCCTTAATAAAAAGTTAAGGGAGGTTTTTTATGAAAAATCATGATTCGCGTCAAAAAAACGAATTTGATGAAAAGGGTTAACGCGAACAGATGATCTGTGGTAAAATGGAGCATATGTATGGAGGGATGTATAAATGGCTAAAGCAAAAAGGACAACCAAATTTGTGTGTCAGGCATGTGGATATGAATCGGCAAAATGGATGGGAAAATGTCCGAATTGCAACGAGTGGAATCAGATGGTAGAAGCCTTAGAACCGTCAAAAAAATCACGCTCAGCTTTCAATCATACAGGAGAGCCTTCAAAAGCGACTCCAATTACTCAAATAGCAAGTGAAACAGAAAAACGAGTTGAAACAAATATGCCCGAGTTAAATAGAGTTCTTGGTGGCGGTGTGGTTCCTGGGTCTATGGTACTTGTCGGAGGAGACCCTGGTATTGGTAAATCAACATTGTTATTACAAGTATCAGCGCAACTCACACTTACAAATAAAAAAGTATTGTATATCTCAGGAGAAGAATCAATCAAACAAACGAAGCTACGGGCAGAACGCTTGCAAGTTTCGGGAGATAATTTATATGTGTATGCAGAAACAAATTTAGAAGCAGTTCAAGAAACGATTGATTTTGTAAAACCTGATTTTGTAGTCATTGACTCTATTCAGACTGTTTATCATTCTGATGTTACAAGTGCAGCAGGGAGTGTTTCTCAAGTTAGGGAATGTACAGCGACATTGATGCGAATTGCTAAAATGCAAAACATCGCTATCTTTATTGTTGGGCATGTAACTAAGGAAGGTGCTATTGCGGGACCGCGCCTATTAGAACATATGGTTGATACTGTACTCTATTTTGAAGGGGAGCGTCACCATGCTTACCGGATTTTGCGTGCAGTGAAAAACCGTTTTGGTTCCACTAACGAAATGGGTATATTTGAAATGCGAGATGTAGGACTTGTTGAAGTTGCTAATCCTTCCGAGGTATTCTTGGAAGAACGTCTTGAAGGCGCTTCAGGCTCAACGGTTGTAGCTTCTATGGAAGGAACTCGCCCCGTCCTTGTGGAAATACAAGCGCTTGTTTCGCCAACGATGTTCGGTAATGCTAAGCGAATGGCGACGGGAATAGACTACAACAAAGTTTCGCTAATTATGGCTGTTTTAGAAAAGCGAGTAGGTTTAATGTTGCAAAACCAAGATGCTTATTTGAAAGCGGCGGGCGGGGTTAAATTGGATGAGCCTGCAGTGGATTTGGCGGTTGCAGTCAGTGTTGCATCTAGTTATCGTGATAAACCAACAAGAAGTACGGACTGCTTTATTGGGGAACTTGGACTTACAGGTGAAATTCGTCGTGTAGCAAGAATTGAACAACGCGTACAAGAAGCAGCAAAACTTGGCTTTAAGCGAATTTTTATTCCTAAAAATAACGAAGGTAATTGGAAAATACCGAAAGACGTGCAAGTGGTTGGGGTGGAAACGATTGGAGAAGCTTTGAAGAAAGCTTTACCAGATTAAAAATAAATACTTCGTTGATTCCGTGAGTACTATTTGCGGTATAGTCTTTTAATAGTGTAAAATAGTGCTATATGTATATTTGGTAATAGCCCAATTATACATATAAATTTAAAAATGGAAAGGAGGAAACTAAATGCTTACATGGGTAATTCGAGTGTGTTTTTTAATTCTAGGTGGGACAACGGGAGTCTTTTCACTACCTGCTCTATGGGTAAAACTTGGAATAGGTCACATTCTGCTAATTAATAATCCTTATACTGATGCTCTGATTGGTGCACTTATATTTTATCTTATTACTTTCTGGGCGGTGAAATATGTAGAAGCCGCACTTAATTGGTTAGAGGAAAAGTTAGCTAAAATTGCTATTGCAACCCTTGTTTATGGGGGACTTGGTTTATTTGTAGGTTTGGTCATTGCGTTTTTCGCGAGCAATGCATTAAGTCAAACAAATATTCCGCTTTTAAATTCAGTAGTACCAGTTATTTTAACATTAGTTTTAGGTTATTTAGGGTTCCGTATCGGAATTAGTCGTCGTAACGAATTTGGGAATTTTGTCAATAACAGAAATGCAAAGAAAAGAACACCAGAAGAAGAGAAAACAGAAGAGAAATCTAAGAAAACATATAAAATTTTGGATACGAGCGTAATTATTGATGGTCGTATTGCAGACATTTTGACTACTGGATTTTTAGATGGAACGGTGGTTATTCCACTATTTGTACTAGCCGAACTTCAGCATATTGCGGATTCATCTGATACGCTTAAACGTACAAGAGGGCGCCGGGGATTAGATATTTTAAATCGAATCCAAAAGGAAGATGCCATTCAAGTGGAAATGTATGAAGGTGATTTTGAAGATACGCCAGAAGTGGATAGTAAACTGGTAAAACTTGCTAAAGTAATGGGCGGTATAGTTGTTACAAATGATTATAATTTAAACAAAGTATGTGAGTTTCAAAATGTACCGGTTTTAAATATTAATGATTTAGCGAATGCTGTAAAACCTGTTGTTTTGCCAGGTGAGAAAATGACTGTTCTTATGGTGAAAGATGGTAAAGAACACAATCAAGGAGTTGCATATTTAGATGATGGAACGATGATTGTTGTAGAAGATGGTCGTAAATTTATTAATGAAACAATCCAAGTCGAAGTAACGAGTGTACTTCAAACATCAGCAGGAAGAATGATTTTTGCTAAGCCATCCTGATTAGAAGGGGGAAATGAGCATGAATTATGAGTTGGTTTTTTTAGCGGCAGGTCAAGGGAAGCGGATGAATGCCCAGAAAAACAAAATGTGGCTAGAGCTAGTTGGCGAACCAATTTTCATTCATGCCTTGCGTCCTTTTTTAGCGGATAATCGTTGTTCCAAAGTGATTGTTGTGTGTCAAGAAGAGGAAAGAAAGCATGTAAAAGAATTAATGAGTCAGCTTAATGTGGCTGAGCACCGAATTGAGATTGTTAAAGGTGGAAGTGAGCGCCAATACAGTGTTGCGGCAGGTCTTGAACGTTGTGGGACGGGGCGTGTTGTCTTAGTGCATGATGGCGCAAGACCGTTTATCACGTTAGATATTATTGATCGATTATTAATTGGTGTAGAGCAAAGTAAAGCCGCTATTTGTGCAGTAAAAGTAAAAGATACGGTGAAACGAGTGATGAATGGTGTCGTTCAAGAAACCGTTGACCGTGAAAATCTTTGGCAAGTTCAAACGCCGCAAGCCTTTGAGCTGCCTATTTTACGAAAAGCGCATCAGCTTGCTCGAAAAGAACAGTTTTTAGGGACGGATGAAGCTAGTCTGGTTGAGCGAATTCCTTGTCCTGTTGCTATTGTCCAAGGAAGCTATTATAATATTAAGCTGACAACTCCTGAAGATATGCCGCTCGCAAAGGCGATTTTAGGGGAACTTGGAGGGATAGCAAATGATTAGAATTGGCCAAGGTTATGATGTACATAAACTTGCTTATGACCGAGACCTTATTATTGGTGGGGTTAAAATCCCTTATGAGAAAGGATTACTAGGTCACAGTGATGCGGATGTACTTCTGCATGCTATTACTGATGCTATCATAGGCGCAATTGGTGCTGGTGATATTGGTCATTTTTTCCCGGACACAGATATGGTTTTTAAAGATGCGGATTCAGCTGAGCTACTTGCAGAAATTTGGCAGAAGGTAGAGGCGGATGGTTTTCGTCTTGGTAATCTAGATGCTACTATTATTGCTGAAAAGCCAAAAATGGCGCCATATGTTGAGCAAATGAAGCTTCGAATTGCGGAGTTGCTACATGCGGATTCAGCCCAAGTTAATGTAAAGGCGACTACGACAGAGAAATTAGGGTTTACTGGTCGGGAAGAAGGCATCGCAAGTCTAGCCGTTGTCTTACTTGAAAAATAATTGAAGGAGTGAATAATTGTGAGTGAAACAAAACGAGTGCGTGTACGTTATGCACCAAGTCCAACTGGATTTTTGCATATTGGGAATGCACGTACTGCCTTATTTAACTATTTATTTGCAAGACATAATGATGGAGATTTTATCATTCGTATTGAAGACACTGATGCTAAACGTAACATAGCTGACGGTGAAGAAAGTCAAATGACAAACTTGAAATGGCTTGGTATGGACTGGGATGAAGGTGTTGATGTTCCTGGAAAATACGGACCTTACCGTCAATCCGAACGTCAATCAATCTATGAGCCGCTAATTCAAGAGCTTTTGGATAAAGATTTGGCATATAAATGCTATTGTACAGAAGAAGAATTAGATGCAGAACGTGAAAAACAAAAAGCAAATGGTGAAATGCCTCGTTATAGTGGGAAATGTCGTCATTTAACAAAAGAACAGCAAGCGGAGAAAGAAGCGCAAGGTTTTAAACCGAGTATTCGTTTCAAAGTGCCGGCAAATGAAACGATTACTTTCAACGATATGGTGAAAGACGATGTTTCGTTTGAATCAAATGGAATAGGCGATTTTGTTATTGCGAAAAAAGACGGAATTCCGACTTATAACTTTGCTGTGGCAGTGGATGATCATTTAATGGAAATTTCTCATGTTCTTCGTGGGGATGACCATATTTCGAATACGCCTAAACAAATTTTGATTTATAATGCATTTGGCTGGGAGCCACCAATTTTTGGGCATATGACACTTATTGTGAATGAGAGCAGACGTAAATTAAGTAAACGTGATGGTTCGATTATTCAATTTATCGAACAATATCGCGATTTAGGATATTTACCGGAAGCATTATTTAACTTTATCGCTATGCTTGGTTGGTCTCCAGAAGGCGAAGAAGAAATTTTCTCTAAAGAAGAATTCATTAAAATGTTTGATCCAAAACGTTTATCTAAATCACCAGCGTTGTTCGATAATGTTAAATTAACATGGGTGAATAACCAATATGTGAAAAAATTACCGCTAAATGATGTAGTAGAGCTTTCTTTACCTCATTTACAAAAAGCGGGTGTTGTATCTGCTGAGCTAAATCAAGCTGAACTTGATTGGGTGCACAAATTAGTGTCACTTTATCATGAGCAAATGAGCTATGGTGCGGAAATTGTGCCACTTTCAGAAATGTTCTTTGCGGATGCAGAGTCAATTACGTTTGATGAAGAAGAGACAGCGGTGTTAGCGGAAGAGACAGTTCCAACTGTTATTTCGGCATTCAAAAAAGAACTAGAAGCACTAGAAGTTCTTGAAGCTGCGGAAGTAAAAGCTGCAATCAAGCGTGTCCAAAAAGAAACGGGCGTAAAAGGTAAAGGTCTATTTATGCCAATTCGTATCGTAACTACGGGTGAAATGCATGGTCCTGAATTGCCACTTGCAATCGAAGTTCTTGGTCGTGAAAAAGTGCTGAATCGTTTGGACACATGGTTGAAAAATAATTAATTTTGAATGAAAGCATCTCGGCTATTTGCGGGGTGCTTTTTTATTTTGATATATTTCAGTTGCAAGGAATTTTATTGCTGTTATAATAGAACTAAATATACGGAAAAAGTGCTGATGGGAAGAAGTACGGAATTCTAGGTTTATAGAGAGAGTCGCCAAGGCTGGAAGCGACTTAGCTGAACACTCCTGAAATGCCTCCCTGAATTCTGATGGGAAATTTAGTATCGTCAGACGAAATGTGGGTCGTTACCCCCACCCCTAGAGTTGGAGTATCTGCTAAATTTGGCAATACTCAAGTCAGAGTGGAACCGCGCAAAGCGTCTCTGTATCGGAGGGGCTTTTTTTGTTGGTTAGGTTCCAATAAAAAATGTACGAACTTGAATAAGGAGGCAACAAAATGCCAACTCGCTTAAAAGAAGATATTGCAACAATTATAAAGAATGACCCTGCGACGAAGAGCTTTTTTGATGCTTTTTTAACAAATCCGGGATTGCATGCGCTTTGGTGGCATCGTGTGGCGAACTTTTTTTATCGTCACAAAATGGTTTTGTTTGGAAAAGTATTATCGCAGAACGCTCGTTTCTGGACTAATATAGAGATTCATCCAGGCGCAACTATTGGTAGAAGGCTTTTTATTGATCATGGTGCAGGAATTGTTATTGGTGAAACAGCAGAAATTGGGGATGATGTAACGATATTCCACGGAGTTACGCTAGGTGGAACTGGGAAAGATTGCGGGAAACGCCATCCAACTGTCGGTGACGGGGCGCTCGTTTCGGCGGGAGCGAAAGTACTTGGGCCGGTGGAAATTGGAGCAGGAGCGCGTATTGGAGCAGGAGCTGTCGTTTTAAAAGATGTGCCTCCTGGAGCGACGGTTGTCGGAATTCCAGCCAAAGTTGTTCGCTTGAATGGTCGTACAGTAGGGCACGCGGTTCCTAAAATGGATGAACTGACGTTACGAATTGCGGAATTAGAAAATATAGTAGAAAAACTTTTGAAGGAAAAGGAGTAGATCTGATTGTCGATACAAATTTTTAATACGTTAAAACGAGAGAAACAGCCTTTTAAACCACTCAAAGATGGTGAAGTGAAAATGTACGTTTGCGGACCTACTGTGTATAACTACATTCATATCGGAAATGCGCGACCAATTATTGTTTTTGATACGGTTCGACGTTATTTTACGTATCGTGGTTATGATGTGAAATTCGTGTCTAATTTTACGGATGTGGATGATAAATTGATTCGTGCGGCTAATGAACTTAAATTGACAGTTCCGGAAGTGGCAGATCGCTTTATTGGTGCTTATTTTGATGATGTCGATCAGCTGAATGTGGCGAAAGCTAGCGTGAATCCGCGTGTAACGGAAAATATGGATGAAATTATCCAAATGATTAGTACGCTAATCGAAAAAGGCTATGCGTATGAGTCGGCTGGTGATGTGTATTTCCAGACGAAAAAATTCAAAGATTACGGGAAACTCTCTGGCCAAGAATTATCGGAATTGCAGCACGGGGCTCGGGTTGAATATAATGAGCGTAAGCAAGATGAGCTTGATTTCACGCTTTGGAAAGCGGCTAAACCAGGTGAAATTTTCTGGGAAAGTCCGTTTGGTAATGGGCGCCCGGGTTGGCATATTGAATGCTCGGCGCTTGCGAAAAAATATCTGGGTGACACGATTGATATTCATGCGGGTGGGCAAGATTTAGTATTTCCTCACCATGAGGATGAGATTGCTCAATCTGAAGCGGCAACTGGGAAAACGTTCGCGAACTACTGGATGCATAATGCCTTTTTAAATATTGATGGGGAAAAAATGTCCAAATCACTTGGGAATTTTATTACGCTTCATGATGTGCTGAAAGATAATGACCCAAATGTGATTCGTTTCTTCATGTTATCTGTACATTACCGGAAGCCAATTACGCTGAATGATGCGATTTTAGAAGATGCGAAAAATGGTTTGGAACGATTAATGATTGCATACCAAAATATTGATCATCGTATTCAAACAGATGACGGTGAATATGTGGAAGAAGCGCATGAGGACGAGTGGCTAGAACAACTAACGGAATTAAAACAAGCTTTTGAAGATGATATGGATGATGATTTCAATACAGCAAATGCAATTACTACTTTCCACGAACTTGCAAAGCGTGCCAATATTTACTTGGCGAAAGAAACTGTTTCTATCAACGTTCTGCGCGAATTCTTAAGCATGATGCGTTTGTTTGCGGAAGTGCTAGGTTTAAAATTAGAGAATACGCAAACAGATTCGCTGGACGATAGCGAGGTAGAAGCGTTAATCGAAGAACGTCTGCAAGCGCGAAATGAACGCAATTTTGCACGTGCTGATGAAATTCGAGACATTTTAAAAGAAAAAAATATTATCTTGGAAGACACTGCGCAAGGCACGCGGTTTAGACGGGGGTAAATCATGGCAGAAGTGAAAGAATATAAACAACTGAATGGTCTCGCACTTGCTTACATGGGTGACGCGGTGTATGAAAAATTTATCCGTGAATATTTACTTGCTGCTGGAAAGACAAAACCGAATCAATTGCACAAAACGGCGACAAAATTCGTTTCTGCAAAAGGGCAAGCTGTGGCGCTAAAAGCTATGATTGCGGAAGGCTTTTTGACGGAAGAAGAAGATAGAATTGCAAAGCGTGGGCGTAATGCCAAGTCGTATACAGTGCCTAAAAATACTGACCCTGGAACTTACAGTATGTCCACATCTTTTGAAGCGGTGCTAGGTTATCTTTACTTAGCCGGTGAAATGGAACGTTTACAAGAATGGATGGAAAAGGCGCTTGAAATAGTAGAAAAAGGAGTGGAAACCAACTAATGGAACAAGAAAATGAGCAAGAGTGGATTGGCGGGAGAAATCCTGTTCTTGAAGTATTACGATCTGATAGAGATATCCATAAAATATATGTGCAAGAAGGTTCACAAAAAGGTGTTTTAAAACAAGTGTTAACATTAGCGAAAGAACGGAAAATTCAAGTTCAATTTGTACCTAAACAAAAAATTGAAAAAGTAGTAAGTGGCGCGCATCAGGGTGTTGCAGCCCAAGTGGCAGCTTATCAATATGCGGAGCTTGATGATTTATTCGCTGCTGCTGAAGCAAAAGATGAAATGCCATTTTTCATTATTTTAGATGAACTAGAAGATCCTCATAACTTAGGGTCGATTATGCGTACGGCGGATTCTGTTGGCGCACACGGGATTATTATTCCGAAACGCCGCTCAGTGGGATTAACGCAAACCGTTGCAAAAGCTAGTACTGGCGCGATGGAGTATGTACCAGTGGTTCGCGTGACGAATATGGTGCGGACAATGGAAGAATTGCAAAAACGTGGATTATGGATTTTTGGAACGGATGCGAAAGGTAGTAGCGATTACCGGACGATGGACGTTGATATGCCGCTCGCTATTGTTATTGGTAGTGAAGGTTTTGGAATGAGCCGTTTAGTTCGCGAAAAATGCGATTTTCTTGTTCATTTACCGATGCGTGGAAAAGTTACATCACTTAATGCGTCTGTTGCAGCTAGTTTATTACTTTATGAAGTTTATCGGAAACGTTTCCCTCTGGAGAAATAAAGATGGAACAAATTCTGCTTGTTGACGGGTATAATGTGATTGGGGCTTGGCCAGAATTAAGTTATTTGAAAGATCGTGATTTGGAAGCGGCGAGAGATAAGCTTGTTGAATGGATGGCGGAGTATCAGAGTTATACGGGATACCGGGTTGTGGTCGTGTTTGATGCGCAGTTTGTCCGAGGTGTGAAGCGGAAAAGCAAGAAATATCAAGTCGAAGTAGTTTTTACACATGAGGATGAAACGGCGGATGAATATATTGAACAAAAAGCAATTGAATGGAAAAATGTGCGGACGCAAATTATGGTAGCGACATCTGACTATACAGAACAGTGGGCTATTTTTGGACAAGGAGCGTTACGGATTTCTTCGCGAGAACTACTTTTTGAAATTCAAGAAATGAGCAAACAAATCGGTAAGAAAATCAAGCGAATTCAGGAAGAAATGCCAAAATCCAACCTTAATCTAGATTCTGATGTTATTTCGCAGCTTGAAAAGTGGAGAAGAGGCGAGGAGTAAGGGATTGACGGTATGTTTTTGACTATGTATAATGGAGCAACCATAGAAGAAATCCTGTCGTAAAGGAGCCGATTAGCCTAGTGGATAATTCAGTGAATCAAGAAGAACTTGCGATGCTCGAACTAGCGAGAAGCGGTGATACAGAAGCGTTAGAATATTTTTTCAGTAAGTATCAATCGGTTATTTACTGGAAATCAACCCAATATTTTCTGCAAGGTGCGGAGCGGGACGATTTAATCCAAGAAGCGATGATTGGTCTTTTCAAAGCAATTCGGGATTATGATAAAACCAAAGAAGCTTCTTTTCGATCTTTTGCAGAAATGTGTATTAACAGGCAGCTACTTTCGGCGGTGAAGCGGGCGTCTAGACAGAAGAATATTCCGCTTAATAATTCTGTTTCACTCGATACACCAATGGCTGAGGATGATGTGGACTGGACTTTATTAGATGTGATTTCCGAAAAAGCAGCCGAAACTCCAGAAGACTTTTTAATCAAAAACGAAGATTTAACGCATGTAGCACGTCAACTAGAACAAGTCACAAGCGAATTTGAAAAAGAAGTATTAAAACAGTATTTAGAAGGTAAGAGCTATCAAGAAATGGCACTTTTCTTCAACAAAAAAGAGAAAGCAATCGATAATGCCCTACAACGCGTCAAAAAGAAAATGATGAAACAGCTAGAATGAAAAAACAATTGACTAGCTAAGAGCCAAATGTTATATTTATATGGATGAAATGTGCCTATTTTTTGGCATGGCATATTTAATGATTGCGGAGTTGAGATAATTTATGAAGAAGAAAACATCCCTCGCTTGTTCTGAGTGTGGTTCAAGAAACTATACAGTCAATGTTAGCGGGACGCAGAAAGAAACTCGCTTAGAAGTGAAGAAATTCTGCCGACACTGCAATAAACATACATTACATCGAGAAACAAAATAGACGATATGGAGGTTTTGGTATGTCTGCAATAGCAAAATTCTTTCGGAATGTTTCATCCGAAATGCACAAAGTTACGTGGCCAACTAGAAAAGAACTTTTAACCTACACAGTAACAGTAGTTATTACAGTAGTTTTATTTGCTTTATTCTTTATGTTAATTGATTTCGGTATCGAACAAATTATTAAACTTATCGTGTAGTGCTAGGAATTTTACAAAGATAATGATATACTATTACTTGAGACAAAACCCGTACAACTTTCGGGTTTTTTATTTTGGATTATACTAAAAGGAGGATGGCGGCAAAATAGGATTGCTGCCAACTAAACAATGGAAAAAAATTGGTATGTAGTTCATACTTACTCCGGTTATGAAAATAAAGTCAAAGCAAACTTAGAAAAACGTGTAGAATCAATGGGCATGTCAGATAAAATCTTTCGCGTGATCGTACCGGAAGAAGAAGAAACAGAAGTGAAAAATGGTAAAACAAAAACAATTAAACGTAAAGTTTTCCCTGGTTATGTACTAGTAGAAATCGTTATGACAGATGACTCTTGGTATGTTGTTCGTAATACCCCTGGTGTTACAGGATTCGTTGGTTCAGCAGGTTCTGGATCAAAACCAACACCATTACTTCCAGAAGAAGCGGATCGTATTCTTAAAAGCATGGGCATGGTGGAAAAACGTGCGGAAGCTGACTTTGAAATTGGTGAAACAGTTATGGTCAAAGAAGGACCATTCGCTGACTTCTCCGGTAAAGTGGACGAAATGGACAACGACAAAGGTAAAGCAAAAGTCATGGTTAACATGTTTGGACGTGAAACGCCAGTCGAAGTGGATTTCAACCAAATCGAAAAACTTTAAAATGTGCAACCTCTACATTATTTGTGGAGGTTGTTTTGTTAGGGAGGCGACCAAATGGACAAAGCAAAGCAAATTTATCTGGAGTTTAAACGAGAAGCCGATTTTTTAGAGCTCGATTTCCCATTGTTCTTAGGTGATGGTCCAGGTTTCGGCGAGCTTTGTATGGATTATAGTGAACAAGATGGTTACATGCTATATGGTTATGAACACGGGAAACGTAACAGTGAATTTAAAACAACAGACTTTGACGAATTTAAATATGAGGTTTTCTTGCATATTTGTTGGTATATGGGAATGGAGTTTGAACTGCGTCACCGCAAAGAAGATATCGAACGCGATGATAATATCCTAGAAACAGATACCAGAAAAATTGCTTTTGAAAAAACATTGCAACTACTAAAAATGGTGAATCCGGCGTGGATAGATAAGGCAGCAATTGGCTACTCGAACTATTTGAACTTATGGCGAAAAAATAAAAATGTATATTTCGATAAAGAAGCTATGCAGTTCAAAGTGAATTTATAAAAAAATCTTGCAACTATACATTTAAAATGGTATCATATATAAGTACGTTTTTGACGTATGTTTTAACGTGGGAGGGGAAATATCAGCCCCAGTCAACCACATCACGGACTTAAGGAGGTATGTCTCGTGGCAAAAAAAGTGATTAAAGAAGTTAAACTTCAAATTCCAGCAGGTAAAGCAAATCCTGCACCTCCAGTTGGACCTGCATTAGGTCAAGCTGGCGTAAACATCATGGGATTCTGTAAAGAGTTTAATGCTCGCACAGCCGATCAAGCTGGTCTTATTATTCCTGTTGTGATCACTGTATTTGAAGACCGTTCGTTTACGTTCATCACTAAAACTCCACCAGCAGCTGTATTACTTAAAAAAGCAGCTAAAGTGGAAAAAGGATCCGGTGAACCAAACAAAACAAAAGTTGCATCTGTAACTCGCGCTCAAGTACAGGAAATTGCTGAAACAAAAATGCCAGACCTTAACGCTGCAAATGTTGAATCTGCAATGCTAATGGTTGAAGGTACTGCACGTTCTATGGGTATCACTATCCAAGACTAATCGTGTGTTTCACAATTTGACAATTAAGGAGGAAAAGAAATGGCTAAGAAAGGCAAAAAGTATCAAGATGCTTTAAAACAAATTGATGCAAACAAAGTTTACACTGCAGAAGAAGCAGTTGAACTTGCTAAAAAAATTGACTTCGCTAAATTCGATGCAACTGTTGAAGTAGCATTCCGTCTTGGCGTTGACCCTAAAAAAGCGGACCAACAAATCCGTGGTGCTGTTGTATTACCAAACGGTACTGGTAAAACTCAACGCGTATTAGTATTCGCAAAAGGTGAAAAAGCTAAAGAAGCTGAGGCTGCTGGAGCTGATTACGTTGGTGAATCTGAATTCGTTGAAAAAATCAACCAAGGTTGGTTTGACTTTGACGTTATCGTTGCTACACCTGACATGATGGGTGAAGTTGGTAAATTAGGCCGTGTCCTTGGACCAAAAGGTTTAATGCCAAACCCTAAAACTGGTACAGTAACTATGGACGTAACTAAAGCAGTTAACGAAATTAAAGCTGGTAAAGTAGAATACCGTGTTGATAAAGCTGGTAATGTCCATGCTGCAATCGGTAAAGTATCTTTTGATGCTGCTAAACTAGTAGAAAACTTCCGTACTGTGAATGACGTTCTACAAAAAGCAAAACCTGCTGCTGCGAAAGGTACTTACGTGAAAAATCTTTCCGTAACAACTACTTTCGGACCTGGAATCAAAGTCGACCCAGCAAGCTTATAAAATTTAACTTGACCAGCCCCTTGTCTTTTGATAAGATAGGCTAGTTGAAACAATCAAATATCCTTACCGTAGACAGTTGGCGCGTTTATCGCTTAAATTTGCCACCCGAGGGATTTCTTTTGAAGTGTGCGTCCGCGTGCATTTTACAAAAACCTCTGACGTCTACGGTGTCAGAGGTTTTTTGTTGCTGATCAAACGGAACTTGTGTCTGTTTAATTAGATTTAATTGTTGGACGGAGGTGGAAAAATGAGTAAAGTTCTTGAAGCTAAACAAAGTGCAGTAGAAGAAATTAAAACAAAATTATCAGCTAGTGCGTCTACAGTAATTGTTGATTACCGCGGCTTAAACGTTGGCGAAATCACTGACTTACGTAAACAATTGCGTGATGCTGGTATTGAGTTTAAAGTTTACAAAAACTCACTAACTCGCCGTGCTGTTGAAGCTAACGGTTACGAAGGTTTAGAAGGAGCTCTAACTGGTCCTAACGCAATCGCATTCAGTAATGAAGACGTAGTTGCGCCTGCGAAAATTCTTAACGATTTCGCTAAAGATCACGAAGCACTAGAAATCAAAGCCGGTGTTATTGAAGGTAAAGTTGCTTCTCTTGAAGAAATTAAAGCACTTGCAACACTTCCATCACGCGAAGGATTGCTATCTATGCTTTGCAACGTACTTCAAGCTCCAGTTCGCGGTCTTGCTATCGCTACTAAAGCTGTTGCTGACCAAAAAGAAGGACAAGAAGCATAATCTGTTCTACCCAGGGGAAACCCTACAAACAAATCTCGGTTAAATCCGAAAAAATTATATTATTGGAGGAATTTCAAAATGGCTTTAAACATTGAAGAAATCATTGCTTCCGTAAAAGAAGCATCTGTATTAGAACTTAACGATTTAGTAAAAGCAATCGAAGAAGAATTTGGCGTAACTGCTGCTGCTCCTGTAGCTGTAGCTGCTGCTGGTGGAGCTGCTGCTGAGCAAACTGAATTCACTGTAGAACTAGCTTCTGCTGGAGATTCTAAAATCAAAGTAATTAAAGTGGTTCGTGAAATCACTGGTCTTGGCTTAAAAGAAGCTAAAGAATTAGTTGACAACGCTCCTAAAGCTCTTAAAGAAGGCATTGCTAAAGACGAAGCTGAAGAAATCAAAGCTAAACTTGAAGAAGTTGGCGCTAACGTAGAAGTTAAATAATTTATTTTAAAGCCCTTAGATACTTGTTATCTAAGGGCTTTATTTATTTTTAGTAATTGAGTGCTTTCGAATGAGGAATTAATCCTTTAGAAGGCTTTTTTTTATTGGTATTACATGCTAGTATAAAGAGATGGATTAGTTTTCTGGGGGTTTATATATGGCAATTAAATCTATATCAAAATCTGAATTAGAAGTAATGAAGATTATATGGGATTTTGGAAGAGCGGTTCAGTATGCTGATGTTGCTGGAAAGCTAGAAGAGAAAAATTACTCGTGGAAGAAAAATACAGTACTAACTTTTTTAACGCGCTTGGTTGAGAAAAATTTACTTAGTGTGAAGAAAGTTGGACGCAAAAATGAATATTATGCGCTTGTAAGTGAAAACGAGTATTTAGAACGACAAACGGAAACCTTTGTGGAAGAGATTTATGAAGGCGATGTAAAAGGATTAATTACGAATTTAGTACAAAATGATTTAATTTCACCAGACGAACTAGAAGATTTACAACAATTTTGGAAAAGGATGAAATCACCTAATGAATGAACTGCTTAAGATTTTCTTATCAATGGCTTTAACATCAGTTATATTAATACCGCTAGTCTGGATATTACGGAGAATATTCAATCGTTATTTGAGTAAAGGAAAAATTTATTACTCATGGCTGATTGTTTTTTTCTTTTTAACTATTCCTTTTGCCTATATCTTCTTTAGTTTTACAAAAGATAATGCGTTTATGTGGAGAAATAAAACGGAATTTGATGGGGTTACTTCTATCGTAATGGATCAAAGTGGGATTGTATTACAACATGATTTTAAAACTGTTTTTTGGATGACGGTACTTGATTATATATGGGTAGCTTGGCTCGTGATATTTTTACTAACTTTTATTTACCGTATAGCTTCGTATCGTAATTTCAAAAAATATGTATTTTCTGGTGCGCGAAGAGTAGATGATTTGGAACAGCTAGATATATTGGCGGAAACCATTGAGGAATTGAATATTAAACGACCGGTAGAGTTGATGATAAATCCACTTATTTCTTCGCCGATTTTTCTTGGGCTAAAAAAGAATGTAATAGTTATACCAGATGAAACTTTTTCAAACGTGGAATTGCATTATATTTTTAAGCATGAGCTCGTTCATTGTAAACGTAAAGATATGTATTATGTTTGGATGGTCCAATTTTTCACTTGTATCTATTGGTTTAACCCGTTGATGTATCTGATGAATAAGCGGATTCAAATGGATCGTGAATTAGCGTGTGATGAAGCTGTTTTAGCTACATTGTCGAAAAGTAAATATATTGGTTATGGCGATACGTTGCTTTCGTCACTTGCTAAATCAGGAAATTACAAGGAATCTTATGTAGCCGTATCGCTTCATGAAAATACGAAAGCTTTAAAAGAAAGGCTTATGTTTATCGCGAACTATAAAGCACAAAACAAAAAACATAATATATTGTTCTCGATTTCCATGATTGTATTATGTATTGTAGGCGTCTTATTTAGTGCTTTTCAAGCTGATGTGTTTACGCTGGAAAAGAAGAAAGGCATTACAATTGAACGAAGAAAATAAGCTAGTAGAAACTTCTCTTTTTTGATAAGAGGAGTTTTTTTATTATGATATTGACTTTTAAAACTACATGTTGTAGTATTGAAAAGCATAATATATTACTAGAAGGGCGGAGAAGAAATGTTTGGTCGAAAAAAGGTTTCTATACCAGAGGAATATCAGCGATTTAATCAATTTTCAGCAGATAAAGAGAGATTGCTTTGCATAGGAGCTTTCACTACAGAGTGTAAACATAAAGTAGAAACAAAATTAGATGGTTCGAATAAAATGCTGAAGCTATATTATCCGAAGAATCAAGCTGCAAAAGTCATGAAATATTGGTTGCCGATGTTTGGGATTAATGATGGCTATTCTGCTGTAGAGGTAATCACTAACTGGATTCAAGCAAATGATTATTCAGGAATGATTGCTGCAAATACAACAAATAAAGTTATTCGAATTGTTACTAAAGCTTCTCAAAAAGAAGGGCTAGATGAAACTTCACTTGTAGCAGCTGCTAACAAAGTGAAGACGTATGGCGCATTTGATTTAGATAGATTAGGTTATATTGTGCGTGTCTGCTATTCTTTAGACTTGATCAATGAGGAGCAAGCGTGGGACTTCTTTGAAGAATTATGGGGCGCTGCGACAATGCATTTTGATGACTGGGATGAGTACTGCGTTAGTTATTTGAACGGAGAAGAAGGTTTGGATACAAACTGGTACAGTGACGGTGTTAAGGCCTATGTGGCATTACGAAAAGACGCAGCTAGTTTGTTAAATAAATATCAACTAAAAAACTAAACAAAAAAGGGAGTACAGCAATCAATGAAAAAGTTTTTAAGTATCTTAAGTATTTTAGTTTTGGCTTTACTTGTAACAGCATGTGGAAGTGATTCAAGTGATAAGAAAAGTGCGAAAAAAGAAGAAAAAATGGAGACAGTAACATATATAGCGGACATTAATGGCGCTAAGTTAGAAGCAACTTTTTCTCACGTAGGTGATAATTTGAGAAAAGTAGATCAAAAAATGGTTTATCCGTTGACTGCTCTTGGATTAGAAAGTGGCGCTAATTTAGATGATGCTACGAAAAAGCAATTAGAAGAGCAAGTCGCTTCCCAATACTCTGCATATAAAGAGAGCAAAGGAGCTTCACTAGAAACGAAATTTACTGATGAAGCGCTAGAATTAACAATGTCTGTTGATTTATATAAAGCAGATAAGGATTCAGTTGCTTCCTTACTTGGTGGAACTACAGATCCTAAAAATGTTAGTCTAAAAGAAACTGTAAAACAATTCGAAGCTCAAGGGTTCAAGAAGAAAGAATCTTAATAACATAGAAACAGACGCTTAATAATTAAAGCGCCTGTTTTTCTTTCATTAGCGCTACTTTAGAAGGGGATTTTATGCTAAAATAGCTAGAGATACGAAAGGAAGGTGCGGTTCTTGACTAACAATCATTACTACACAAACGACGAAACAATTAAACACAACCGAAAAACATGGCAAGTGATGTTAAAAGGTTTTAATATGAGTTTTACAAGTGACAATGGCGTGTTTTCCAAAAACACAGTCGATTTTGGTTCGAAATTATTGATTGAGTCTTTTGAGTTAGAAACGAAAATAGGAAAAATCTTGGATGTTGGTTGTGGTTATGGTCCGATGGGGTTAACGGTAGCGAAAGCGTTCCCTGATAGCCAAATTGAAATGGTGGACGTTAATTTGCGCGCACTAGAACTTGCGAAAGAAAATGCGGAAATCAATAAAATTACGAATACGCATATCTATGAAAGTTCGGTTTATGATAACGTAACTGCGAACGACTACCAAGCGATTATTAGTAATCCGCCAATTCGTGCAGGGAAAAAGATAGTTCACGCGATTTTAGAAGGTGCTTACGATCACTTGCAAGAAACCGGAGAACTTTGGATTGTTATTCAAAAGAAACAAGGTGGCCCATCTGCTGAAAAGAAAATGGAAGAAGTTTTCGGCAACGTTGAAACAGTCGCAAAAGATAAGGGCTATTTTATTTTCAAAAGTGTTAAAAATTAAGTTGTATCAAGTGCGGAAACATGCTAATATAGAAATACATTTTACTAAGAAAGGACTGAGGGATATGCTTAGAATGAAAGATATACTAGAAAAAAACAACCAATCAAGACAGAAGATAATAGGTATTTCTTTAACGTTCCTGCATAGCTCACCGGTGTCTTTTCAAGGTAGCGTCCGTTAAAAGTTACGTCCTTCAATCTTTCTTGATTGAGGGACTTTTTTTATACCTAAAAATAAATTTGAAAGAAGTGAGTCGAATGACAATAGGAGAACTGGAGAATTTTAACAGCTAGGAAGAGAAGTGGAGACTTTCATTTCTCTATTAAACAGAAAATGAGGAATAGAAATGCTAACATTAAAAGGAAAATATAACGAAGCGAAAGTTTTTACAGATAATGTGGACGACAATACCATCGGGCAAATTATTACGCTGTGTAATCAACCGTTTGCGAAGGATAGTAAGATTCGGATCATGCCCGATACGCACGGTGGTAAAGGTTGTGTGATTGGAACGACAATGACAATTCAAGATAAAATTGTACCGAATTTGGTTGGAGTGGACATCGGTTGTGGGTTGTATGTAGTGAAGCTAAAACCTGGCAAGTTAAAAATGGATTTTGATAAGCTGGATAAAGTTATTCGCGAACGGGTGCCATCTGGAAGCAAAACGCACGATAAGCCTGTAGATGAATTTGATTTGGAAGGTATAGTTGCGCCAATTCATCACGGCTGGGTAGCTAGAAGCATAGGGACGCTTGGTGGCGGGAACCATTTTATTGAGGTGAATCAAGGCTCTGACGGTATTTACCTTGTAATCCATAGTGGAAGTCGGGTGCTTGGTAAAGAAATCGCGGAATATCACCAAGAGGTAGCTTATAAAAGATTAGACATATTGCGTAAAGAATTAAAATTAGATGCAACTGCTGCGAAAAAACGTGGCAATTTAGAAATGGCTAATAACTTGAACGGTGAGCGCGAACAAGTGAAGTTGGATTACGATTTATCTTATGTTACTGGTGTGGATTTAAAAAATTATTTAAATGATATGGAAATCGCCCAAAAATTTGCGGCACGTAACCGCTATGTCATGGCGCAAATAATTTTAAAAGCGATGAAATGGGATAAAGCGGTCGTTTCTGCATTTGACTGTGTGCATAATTACATTGATATCGAACACAACATGCTTAGAAAAGGTGCGACATCTGCGCAACTTGGTGAACAAATTATCGTTCCACTTAATATGCGTGAGGGTAGTATTCTTGCAACTGGTAAAGGAAATGCTGATTGGAATTACTCGGCGCCACACGGGGCAGGAAGAATGCTAAGTCGCTCCAAAGCAAAAGCGCAAATCAGTTTGGAAAGTTATCAGGCGGCAATGAAAGACGTTTGGACTACTTCGGTTTCGAAAAAAACAATCGATGAAGCGCCAAAAGCCTATAAATCAGCTAAACAATTACTTGCTGATGTAGAAGATACAATGGAAATTCAAGAGATAATTAAACCTTTATACAACTTCAAAGCGTGATCAAAAAGAAGCGGCAAATATTATAACATGCCGCTTCTTCTTTTTCTAGAAAAATATTTGACATAGGCATAGAGATGTTGTATTATAGTATAATGCCAAAAGAATCTATACCGTTTTTTTGCGCTGCATTTTATTTCAAAATATGATGAAAAATGAAGCGTTTGCGCGGTTTTTGGTGCTATAAATAAACATGGACGTGGTTTTCAGAAATATATGATGAAATCCGCTTTCTTTTTGTCTAAAGCAGCAATTTTTTCTTTTTGAAGTTCCACTTGATTTCCAACTAGGTTTTATCTGATTGCGACTATGCGAATCAGATGTACACGAGGTAGCAGGAAACTTTTGATGAACGATGTTTAAGGCTGATGAAGGGGTATGGAAGTACTTGCTTTTGAACGATTTAACTTAAACATCGGGTGCGGGGGGTTCCACTGTTTTTGTGCCTAAAAGTGAAGTCGGTGTGCTTATAAATTTTTTAATTAATTTGAGGGGTGAATAGTTTGTCAGGACATTCAGGACATGATGTAAAATATGGACGGCATCGTACGCGTAGAAGTTTTGCGCGAATCAGTGAAGTACTTGAATTACCAAACTTAATTGAGATTCAAACAGCTTCTTACCAATGGTTCTTAGATGAAGGGCTACGTGAGATGTTCCGCGATATTTCGCCAATTGAGGATTTTGCGGGTAATTTATCTTTAGAATTCATTGATTACGATCTTGGAGAGCCGAAATATTCGGTAGAAGAATCTAAGAACCGTGATGCAAACTATGCGGCTCCACTGCGCGTGAAGTTGCGCCTAATCAACAAAGAAACCGGCGAAGTAAAAGACCAAGAAGTATTTATGGGTGATTTCCCACTAATGACTGAAATGGGTACGTTCATTATTAATGGGGCAGAACGTGTTATCGTTTCCCAGTTAGTTCGTTCTCCAGGTGTTTACTTCAATGGAAAACTAGACAAAAATGGTAAAAAAGGCTTTGGTTCTACTGTCATCCCTAACCGTGGGGCTTGGCTTGAGTATGAAACAGATGCTAAAGACGTTGTACACGTTCGTATTGACCGTACACGTAAATTACCAGTAACTGTTTTACTTCGTGCACTAGGCTTTGGTTCCGATCAAGAAATTATTGATTTAATCGGGGACAATGACTACTTGCGCAACACGCTTGAAAAAGACAACACTGACAATGCTGAAAAAGCACTTCTAGAAATTTACGAAAGATTACGTCCGGGTGAACCCCCAACAGTTGATAACGCTAGAAGCTTACTAGTTTCTCGTTTCTTTGATCCAAAACGCTACGATCTTGCAAGCGTTGGACGTTATAAAATCAACAAAAAATTACATCTGAAAAACCGTCTATTCAACCAAACATTAGCAGAAACTTTAGTGGATCCAGAAACTGGTGAAATTATCGCTTCTAAAGGTGACATATTGGATCGTCGTAATTTAGATCAAATTATTCCTAATTTAGAAAACGGTGTAGGTTTCCGCACACTTCGTCCAACTGATGGAGTGATGGAAGATAGCGTACTCGTTCAATCTATTAAAATTTACGCACCAAATGATGAAGAAAAAGAAATCAACATCATCGGTAACGCGTATATCGAAGAAAACGTAAAACACATCACGCCTTCTGATATTATTTCATCCATTAGCTACTTCTTTAACTTGCTACATGGTGTTGGCGATACAGATGACATCGATCACCTAGGTAATCGTCGTCTTCGTTCTGTTGGTGAACTTTTACAAAACCAATTCCGTATCGGTTTATCTCGTATGGAACGTGTGGTTCGTGAACGTATGTCTATTCAAGATATGACTACAATTACACCACAACAATTGATTAATATTCGTCCAGTAGTTGCATCTATCAAAGAATTTTTTGGTAGCTCGCAGTTATCTCAGTTCATGGATCAAACAAATCCACTTGGCGAACTTACGCATAAACGTCGTCTTTCAGCGCTTGGACCTGGTGGTTTGACGCGTGAACGTGCTGGTTATGAAGTACGTGACGTGCATTACTCTCACTATGGCCGTATGTGTCCGATTGAAACGCCAGAGGGACCAAACATTGGTTTGATTAACTCCCTTTCTTCTTTCGCAAAAGTAAATAAATTCGGCTTTATCGAAACGCCTTACCGCCGCGTAGATCCTGAAACAAACCGTGTTACAGATAAGATTGATTATCTAACTGCGGATGAAGAGGATAATTACGTAGTAGCGCAAGCGAACTCGAAATTAGACGAACAAGGTACTTTCACAGAAGAAGAAGTTATGGCTCGTTTCCGTTCAGAAAACTTAGCGGTAGAAAAAGAACGTATTGACTACATGGACGTATCGCCTAAACAGGTTGTATCTGTTGCGACAGCATGTATTCCGTTCCTTGAAAACGATGATAGTAACCGTGCGCTAATGGGAGCGAACATGCAACGTCAAGCAGTACCTCTTATGCACCCTGAAGCTCCATTTGTTGGAACAGGTATGGAACACGTATCTGCGAAAGACTCTGGTGCTGCTGTAACTGCCAAACATGACGGTATTGTAGAACACGTTGAAGCTCGCGAAATCTGGGTTCGTCGTGTATCTCTAGTGGATGGCAAAGAAGTAACTGGCGGAATCGATAAATATACTTTACGTAAATTTGTTCGTTCTAACCAAGGGACTTGTTATAACCAACGTCCAAACGTAGCAGAAGGAGACCGCGTTGTTAAAGGAGAAATCCTTGGTAACGGTCCATCTATGGATTCCGGTGAACTTGCACTTGGTCGTAACGTACTAGTTGCGTTCATGACTTGGGATGGTTATAACTACGAGGATGCGATCATCATGAGTGAACGTCTTGTAAAAGATGACGTTTATACTTCGATTCATATTGAAGAATTTGAATCAGAAGCTCGTGATACAAAACTCGGACCTGAAGAAATGACTCGTGATATTCCAAATGTTGGGGAAGACGCTTTACGTGACCTTGACGAACGTGGAATTATCCGTGTTGGTGCGGAAGTAAAAGACAACGACCTTCTAGTTGGTAAAGTAACACCAAAAGGAGTTACTGAATTAACTGCAGAAGAACGTTTATTACACGCTATCTTTGGTGAAAAAGCACGTGAAGTTCGTGATACTTCATTACGTGTACCTCACGGCGGCGGCGGAATCGTGCTTGACGTGAAGATCTTTACACGTGAAGCAGGCGACGAACTACCACCTGGAGTAAACCAATTAGTACGTGTTTATATTGTACAAAAACGTAAAATCCATGAAGGCGATAAAATGGCCGGACGTCACGGTAACAAAGGGGTTATCTCCCGTATTTTACCTGAAGAAGATATGCCATTTATGCCAGACGGAACACCTGTTGATATCATGCTTAACCCACTAGGGGTACCATCTCGTATGAATATCGGACAAGTACTTGAGCTACACTTAGGTATGGCTGCTCGTGCTTTAGGAATTCACGTTGCAACACCAGTATTTGATGGTGCGAATGAAGAAGATGTTTGGAGCACAGTGGAAGAAGCCGGTATGGCCCGCGATGCGAAAACAATTCTTTATGACGGACGTTCTGGTGAAGCATTCGATAACCGTATCTCTGTTGGTGTAATGTACATGATCAAACTTGCCCACATGGTTGATGATAAACTTCATGCACGTTCAACTGGACCTTACTCTCTAGTAACGCAACAACCTCTTGGTGGTAAAGCACAATTTGGTGGACAACGTTTTGGGGAAATGGAAGTATGGGCACTTGAAGCATATGGTGCCGCTTATACTCTTCAAGAAATCCTAACGATTAAATCCGATGACGTGGTTGGTCGTGTGAAAACTTACGAAGCGATTGTTAAAGGCGAAAGCGTTCCAGAACCTGGTGTGCCAGAATCCTTCAAAGTACTCATCAAAGAGCTTCAAAGTCTTGGAATGGACGTTAAAATGCTTTCCGCAGACGAAGAAGAAATCGAGATGCGTGACATGGATGATGATGACTTTACTAATCAAAATGATGCCTTCAATATCGTACAACCGGAAAATGCAGCCGCTGAAAAGACTGAGTAATTCGGTTCGATAATTGAGACTCCAAAACAATAAGAAACAATGATTTGTTTTTTGCAAAATATAAAATTAAGCGATCGCTAAGACTTTACCTGAAAAGTCTGGGAAGTGTGCGGGAATCCCCAAGCGCTTCCTAAAGCGAATGCTCCAAACTAATTTAGGAGGTTGGGCACTTGTTAGATGTTAATAATTTTGAGTATATGAAAATCGGTCTGGCATCTCCAGATAAAATTCGTTCATGGTCTCATGGTGAAGTAAAAAAACCTGAAACCATCAACTACAGAACGCTTAAACCTGAACGTGACGGCTTATTCTGTGAAAGAATTTTTGGACCAATGAAAGACTGGGAATGTTCTTGTGGTAAATACAAACGTGTTCGCTATAAAGGCGTAGTTTGTGACCGTTGTGGAGTAGAAGTAACGAAATCAAAAGTCCGTCGTGAACGTATGGGCCATATTGAACTCGCAGCTCCTGTTTCTCACATCTGGTACTTCAAAGGAATTCCAAGCCGTATGGGTCTTGTTATGGATATGTCCCCACGTGCATTAGAAGAAATTATCTACTTTGCATCCTACGTGGTTACAGAACCAGGCGATACTCCACTTGAAAAGAAACAACTTTTATCTGAACGTGAATACCGCGTTTACCGCGAAAAATATGGTAAAGGTTTCTCAGCTGGTATGGGCGCAGAAGCTATCAAAAAAATCTTAGCCGATATCGACTTAGAAAAAGAAACAAATGATTTAAAAGAAGAACTAAAATCCGCACAAGGTCAACGTCGTACTCGTGCGATTCGTCGTTTGGAAGTTATGGAAGCTTTCCGTAATTCCGGCAACAACCCAAGCTGGATGGTACTTGACGTGCTACCAGTTATCCCACCAGAAATTCGTCCAATGGTACAACTTGAAGGTGGCCGTTTTGCAACAAGTGATTTGAATGACTTATATCGTCGGGTAATCAACCGGAACAACCGTTTGAAACGCCTTCTTGATCTAGGTGCACCAAACATTATCGTGCAAAATGAAAAACGGATGCTACAAGAAGCTGTCGATGCTTTAATTGACAACGGTCGTCGTGGTCGTCCAGTAACTGGTCCAGGTAACCGTCCGCTTAAATCCCTTTCTCATATGCTTAAAGGGAAACAAGGTCGTTTCCGTCAAAACTTACTAGGTAAACGTGTCGATTATTCTGGTCGTTCCGTTATCGTAGTTGGACCTAACTTAAAAATGTACCAATGTGGTCTTCCAAAAGAAATGGCGCTTGAATTATTCAAACCATTTGTTATGAAAGAACTAGTTGGACGCGGCTTAGCACACAACATTAAGAGCGCTAAACGTAAAATCGAACGTATGGCTCCAGAAATCTGGGACGTATTAGAAGAAGTTATTCGTGAACATCCGGTATTACTTAACCGGGCGCCTACGCTTCACAGACTTGGTATTCAAGCATTTGAACCAACGCTAGTTGAAGGTCGCGCAATCCGTCTTCACCCTCTTGTATGTACAGCTTACAACGCTGACTTTGATGGTGACCAAATGGCGGTTCACGTTCCTTTATCCGCAGAAGCACAAGCAGAAGCACGTATTTTAATGCTTGCAGCTCAAAACATTTTGAACCCTAAAGATGGTAAACCAGTTGTAACACCTTCCCAAGATATGGTGCTAGGTAACTACTACCTTACTTTAGAACGTGAAAAAGCTGTCGGCGAAGGTACTATCTTCAAAGATATCAATGAAGCACAACTTGCGTATCAAAATGGCTATGTACACTTACACTCTCGTATTGCTGTATTTGCTGGTTCGATTCCAAATGAACGTTTCACTGATGAACAACGCAACCAATTATTAATTACGACTGTTGGTAAATTGATTTTCAACACAATCTTACCAAAATCGTTCCCTTATATTAATGAACCAACGAAATTTAACTTAGAAATCGAAACACCAGCTAAATATTTCGTTGATACAACAACTGATGTTCGTGCTCATATTGCTGCACAAGAACTAATTGATCCATTCAAGAAGAAAATCCTCGGTAACATTATCGCGGAAGTCTTCAAGAAATTCCATATTACCGAAACTTCAAAAATGCTTGACCGTATGAAAGATCTTGGTTTCAAAATCTCGACTAAGGCCGGCATGACAGTAGGTATTGCGGATATCTTAACACTTGAAGAAAAACATGAAATTCTTGAAAAAGCACATGATACAGTTGAAAAAATCACTAAATCATTCCGTCGTGGTTTGATTACAGATGATGAAAGATACGAACGCGTTATCGCTGTATGGAATGCTGCCAAAGATGAAATCCAAGGAAAACTGATCTTGAGTTTGGATCGCTTAAACCCAATCTTCATGATGCAAGATTCCGGAGCTCGTGGTAACATCTCCAACTTTACACAGCTTGCTGGTATGCGTGGACTGATGGCTGACCCATCCGGACGTATCGTAGAATTGCCGATTACATCTAACTTCCGTGAAGGTTTAACGGTCTTAGAGTACTTCATTTCTACCCATGGTGCGCGTAAAGGTCTTACCGATACAGCCCTTAAAACAGCCGATTCCGGTTACCTTACTCGTCGTCTTGTTGACGTGGCTCAAGATGTTATCATTCGTGAAGACGATTGTGGCACAGACCGCGGTCTTACAATTAAGGCTATTCGTGAAGGTACTGAAATCATCGAACCACTTGAAGAACGTCTGGAAGGTCGTTATTCTCGTAAAACAATTCGTCACCCAGAAACAAAAGAAGTTATTGCACGTGAAAATGACTTAATTACAGAAGCAATTGCCACTCAAATCGTTGACGCAGGCATTGAAGAAGTAACTATCCGTTCTGCATTCACATGTAATACAAAACACGGCGTATGTAAAAAATGTTATGGTAAAAACTTGGCAACTGGTACAGAAGTCGAAGTTGGAGAAGCAGTTGGTATCATCGCTGCCCAATCTATCGGGGAACCAGGAACTCAGCTTACTATGCGTACATTCCATACAGGTGGGGTTGCCGGAGACGATATCACGCAAGGTCTTCCACGTATTCAAGAAATCTTTGAAGCACGTAATCCGAAAGGGCAAGCTATCATCACTGAAGTTGGCGGTGAAGTTGTTTCTATCGAAGAAGGTCGTGATCGTCAACAAGAAATCACTATCCAAGGTACAGATGACCGCCGTTCTTACAACATTCCTTACACTGCTCGCTTACGTGTAGAAGAAGGAACTATTGTTGAACGTGGGGAAGCTCTAACTGAAGGTTCTGTGGATCCTAAAGCCTTGATTCGTGTTCGTGACGTATTATCCGTTCAAGAATATCTACTTGCAGAAGTACAAAAAGTTTACCGTATGCAAGGGGTAGAAATTGGCGATAAACACGTTGAAGTAATGGTTCGTCAAATGTTACGTAAAATCCGCGTAATGGATACTGGTGATACAAACATCTTACCAGGTACATTAATGGATATTCATACGTTTACAGAAGCCAACCGTGAAGCTATCTTAAGTGGTAGCCAACCAGCAACAGGTCGTCCAGTTCTTCTAGGGATTACAAAAGCTTCCCTTGAAACTGATTCCTTCTTGTCTGCCGCATCATTCCAAGAAACAACTCGTGTCTTGACAGATGCTGCAATCAAAGGAAAACGTGACGAACTTCTAGGACTTAAAGAAAATGTTATCCTAGGTAAACTTGTTCCAGCTGGTACAGGTATTGGTCGTTACCGCAAACTGAAATCCGAAGTTATCAAGGAAACAGCTGAAGTAACTGACGAAATCACAAATATTTAATTTTACAAAGCCAAGTGTGCCGTTCGCGTACACTTGGCTTTTTTTGTTATACTCATATAAAAAGGAGTGAAGTGATTTGATTACACATGTTATTTGGGATATGGGCGAAACATTAAACACCGTACCAAACACAAGATACGACCATTACCCTCTCGATACTTACCCGGAAGTAGTGCTGCGCAAAGACGCCAAAGAAACGCTTGAAAAAGTAAAACAACTCGGATTCAAACAAGCCATTCTAAGCAACACCGCAACTAGCGATACCGAAGTAATAAAACGCGTTCTAACTAATTTCGGCATCATCGATTATTTTGACTTCATTTACGCCTCCAATTCCGAACTCCAACCAGGAAAAATGGAAAAGCCAGACAAAACTATTTTTGATTTCACACTAAACGAACTTCAAATTGATAAAACAGAAGCAGTAATGGTCGGAAATACATTTGAAAGTGATATTATTGGCGCAAATCGTGCGGGTATCCATGCGATTTGGCTGCAAAATCCAGAAGTCTGCCTTCAAGATGAGCGCCAGCCCCTTGTCGCACCGCCATTTGTTATCCCAGTTTGGGACTTAGCCGATGTTCCCGAAGCCCTTTTATTATTAAAGAAAATTTCTTCTTGACCTGTAATGCATTACACAAAGTAAACTAAAAAAGTAGAAGAAATTAGCCGGAAGGGGCGAACGAAATGACTGAAGTGAAAAAACAATTTCCAAAAGGATTTTTATGGGGTGGAGCAACTGCTGCGAACCAAGTTGAAGGCGCTTACGATGTAGATGGGAAAGGCCTTTCCACAGCAGATATGGTCAAATTTATTCCGAAAGAAGAACGCACGAAAGACCTTGAACTAGATGTTTCTAAAGCAGAAATCGAAGCAATTATCGCAGGGAAAGTAGAAGGCAGATTCCCTAAACGTGATGGCGTTGATTTTTATCACCACTATAAAGAAGACATCGCATTATTTGCCGAAATGGGCTTTAAAACATTCCGACTATCACTAAACTGGGCGCGTATTTTCCCGAATGGTGATGACAAAGAGCCGAATGAAAAAGGCCTTGAATTTTATGACAAAGTGTTTGATGAATTATTAAAATATGACATTGAGCCACTTGTGACACTTTCTCACTATGAAACGCCACTAAATCTTACTTTAAAATATAACGGTTGGGCTGATCGTCGCGTTATCGGATTTTTCACGAACTACGCGGAAACAGTTTTCAAACGTTATAAAAACAAAGTAAAATATTGGTTAACTTTTAACGAAATCAATGTTATTTCACTTAGCGCATACACTGGTGGGGGCGTGCTTTTAGAAGACGCGAAGAATCCACTTGAACTTTCTTATCAAGCAGGACATCACCAATTCGTAGCCAGTGCTCTTGCAACAAAATTGGCGCATGAAATTATTCCTGGATCACAAGTTGGTTGTATGTTAGCGCGTATGGCGACTTATCCAGCGACTAACAATCCAGATGATATCCTAAAAGCACAATACGAAAATCAACAAAATCTATTTTTCACAGACGTTCATGCTCGCGGTGAATATCCAAGCTTCATGAATCGTTTCTTCCAAGAGAACGACATTCACATCGTAAAAGAAGTTGGCGACGACGAAATCTTGAAAGCACATACAGTTGATTTCATTTCATTCAGCTATTACATGTCCCTGTCCGCAACAGCTAGCCCAGAAGGCGACCGCTCTGCCGGGAACTTAATGGGTGGCGTGAAAAATGAATACTTGGAGTCGTCCGATTGGGGTTGGCAAATTGACCCTAAAGGCTTGCGCTGGACACTAAATGATCTTTATAGCCGCTACGAATTACCACTTTTCATCGTGGAAAATGGCTTAGGTGCTTATGATACAGTAGAAGAAGATGGCAAAATCCATGACGATTACCGCATTGACTACCTGCGCAAACATATCGAACAAATGAAAGAAGCAATTGCTGACGGCGTAGATTTAATGGGTTACACAAGCTGGGGTCCAATCGACCTAGTAAGTGCCTCCACAAGCGAAATGTCCAAACGTTACGGCTTCATCTACGTAGACCAAGATGACTGGGGCAAAGGAACATTAGAACGCTCCCGCAAAGATTCATTCTTCTGGTATAAAAAAGTAATTGAAACAAATGGTGAAGATTTAGATTAATAGGTAGAGTACAGCCCCGCTTTGGCGGGGCTGTTTTTTTACGCTACTTCCCACAAGAAACCAATTCTGCAATCGCTGAACGAAAAAGTTCAATTAATTGTCACATCTTTCGTGTAGAAGGGTCTAATGCGAGAAAAAATGGCGGGCATCTTCTGTTATAATTATTCATCAAAGACTAGTAATATTTTACGCCAAGTCATCCAAGATAGTGCAGATCCAAGGTGTATTTAATGATGAATTATCTACTCAGTCAAATTATAAGGAGACGATAAAATGAAACAGAGAAAAACCTCAGTACTACATGTTTTACTTGTAGTGACAGCTATCTTGGGAATTAGTTTATGGGTAAATGCAAGTCATGGGATGAAAGCTCAGGCAGAGAGTATTGCGCAACCAGCGCCAATTAACGAAATTTTCACGGATCCAGCATTAGCGGACGAGGTGAAGACGGAACTTGGAAAAACTAGTGTCACTGATGAAGTTACGCAAACAGATTTGAATCAGATAACTAAACTTGAAGCAGACGACAAAGGAATAAATTCAATAGAGGGAATACAATATTTAACTAATTTGAATATGTTGGGTGTATCTTCCAATCAGATTACTAATATTACACCTCTTGCCAATCTTACTAATTTAGATTCTTTATATTTAGGAGATAATAAAATTAGTGATGTGACGCCACTTTCAGGATTGACACAGTTAACATTCGTACAATTATCTATCAATCAAATAAAAGATGTGACACCTCTTGCTAATCTAACGAAATTAAATTATTTAGATTTACGAGAAAATCAAATAAGTGATGCAAGTCCTTTAGTTAATATGACTGATTTAACGGTTTTACATTTAGAAAAACAACAAATAACAGCCGCGCCAGTCGTATATCAAACTAATTTAGTTGCACCAGATATTTTGAAAAATGCTTATGGTGAAGTAGTACCACCAACAACGATTAGTAATAACGGAACCTTTGCTAGTCCAAATATCACTTGGAACTTAGATAGTTTCACGAGTGAGGTTAGTTATGATTTTAATCAAAAAATCACACTAGGTGATAATGGGAAGGTAACTTTTGCAGGAACTGTTGTTCAACCGATAGTAGAAGCGCCCGTGAATTACATTACTACATTTGATGTGGATGGAACGACGACGACAGAAAACGTGGTAGTGGATACATTAATAACCGAACCTGCTGAACCGACAAAAGAAGGTTATACTTTTTCTGGTTGGTATGATGCGGAAACTGGTGGGAATGAATGGGATTTTGCAGTAGATAAAATGCCGGCTACGAATATGACACTTTACGCACAGTTCACGATAAACAGCTACACAGCGACATTTGATGTGGATGGTGAAACAACTAATCAAAAAGTAGATTACCAAGCTCTGCTACAAGAACCGACTGCTCCGACGAAAGATGGCTACACATTTGTAGGATGGTATGATGCAAAAACGGGTGGAACTGAATGGGATTTCGCAACTAGCAAAATGCCAACTAGTGATATAACTTTATATGCTAGATTTACTAAAAATCCTAGCTCAGACAATTCTCAAACAGCTCCCGGAAAAGATGATAAAAACGACAAAGATAAACTAACAATTAAAGCTAACGACAGCGCAGATGCGACGAGTACTAAACTTCCAAAAACAAGTGATGATTCAAGTATGATTCCTACTATTTTAGGAACGCTTTTCATCGGAGGTGCAATACTAATCTTACGAAAAAAAACTACTAACATTTAAGATAAAGTAGATTTGGTTTCTATTTTCAGTAGAGACCAAATTTTTTTGTTAATTTGGTCTAAAAAAGGGTATCTATTATTAATGACTTATTTAGAAGAATAATTAGTGAATCTAATTTAAATAAAAGGAGAGGGATTATGAAAAAACGGTGGAATTCAGTATTCAAACTAGTTTTAATGGTAACTGCTATTCTCGGGCTTAGCCTATATGTAACGACAAGCCAAGGTGTGGAGGTTCGGGCAGAGAGCATCACGCAGCCAACCGCAATTAATGTGATTTTCCCTGATCCAGCTCTTGCGAATGCAATTAAAATAGCGGCTGGAAAATCTAATGTAACAGATACTGTCACGCAAGCGGATTTAGATGGAATAACTACTTTATCAGCATTTGGGACTGGAGTAACAACGATAGAAGGAGTGCAGTACTTAAATAATTTGATAGGGTTAGAACTTAAAGATAACCAAATAACTGATTTAACTCCTCTTAAAAATTTAACGAAAATAACAGAACTTGAATTATCTGGAAACCCGTTAAAAAATGTGAGCGCGATTGCTGGGTTACAAAGCATAAAAACGCTAGACCTAACTTCTACGCAAATTACAGATGTGACCCCACTTGCAGGTCTTTCCAATTTGCAGGTATTATATTTGGATCTCAATCAAATAACCAATATAAGCCCGCTTGCAGGACTAACTAATTTACAATACTTATCAATCGGAAATGCCCAAGTAAGTGATTTAACCCCACTTGCTAATTTATCTAAACTAACTACTTTAAAAGCTGATGATAATAAAATAAGTGATATTTCGCCACTTGCTAGTTTACCTAATCTTATAGAAGTTCATTTGAAAAATAATCAAATTAGTGATGTTAGCCCACTTGCGAATACTTCAAACTTATTTATTGTCACTTTAACGAATCAAACAATTACCAACCAACCTGTGTTTTATCAAAATAATCTTGTCGTCCCTAATGTAGTAAAAGGTCCTTCTGGCGCGCCTATTGCACCCGCTACTATTAGTGACAATGGAACATACGCAAGCCCAAATTTAACATGGAATTTAACTAGTTTTATTAATAATGTTAGTTATACTTTTAACCAATCAGTCACTTTCAAAAATACAACAGTTCCGTTTAGTGGGACAGTTACACAACCATTAACAGAAGCTTACACTGCGGTTTTTGACGTGGACGGGAAGCAAACAAGTGTGACAGTCGGCGCGAATGAATTAATTAAAGAACCAACGGCCCCGACGAAAGAAGGTTACACTTTCACAGGCTGGTATGATGCGAAAACTGGCGGAACTAAATGGGATTTTGCGACAGATAAAATGCCAGCAGAGGACATCACATTATACGCGCAGTTTACGATTAATAGTTACACAGCCACATTTGATATTGATGGTAAATTAACGACTCAAAAAGTCACTTATCAAAGCTTGCTAGAAGAACCAGTAGCGCCAACGAAGGATGGCTATACGTTCACAGGTTGGTATGATGCTAAAACGGGTGGAACTAAATGGGATTTTGCGACAGGGAAAATGCCAGCGGGAAATATAACACTATACGCCCAGTTCACTAAAAATGACAACCCGAATCCCGATGATCCAACTACCAATACCCCAACAGGAAATGGTGATGGTACAAGTAACCCAAGTAATTCAGGAGGCAATACCACACTTCCAACAGCTGGTGACGAAAATACCATGCTTCCGATTTTTATCGGGGTTTTCTTGCTAGGAACAGCGACGCTAATTCTCCGCAAAACAATCAAAGTAAAATAACAACAAAAAAAGCTGAGGTCTATAGTTTTTCTATAGGCTTCAGCTTTTTTATTAGTAGATAAATTCATCTAAACGTCACAACTAAATCGTTAACAAGTCTAATTTTAGTGATTAAACGAAATCCTACTACGCTATAATATAGTGACTTAACTACGAGAACATACAAATTTCTAAAAAGCAGAATTACTTTATAAAGGAGATAGTTTAATGAAAAGAAACAAAACAGCATTAAGAATCTTAGTCACTTTAGCTGTAGTATTGGCAATTACTTTTTGGGTAGGGATGAGCTCAAAAGAAGTACAAGCAGCGGTGATTGAACACCCAACCCCTATTAACGAAATTTTTACTGATCCAGTGCTTACTGATAATGTAAAAACACTGCTCGGAAAAGCGGATGTAACAGACGAAGTTACGCAAACCGACTTAGATAGTGTAACTCATTTATCAGCAAAATCAGCAGGAATAACAACAATAGAAGGATTGCAGTATCTAACTAATTTATCGGAATTAGAATTAATAGATAATCAAGTAACCGATTTAAATCCTCTTACTAATTTAACGAAAATAACAGAACTTAGATTATCTGGAAATCCGTTAAAAGATGTGAGCGCGCTTGCTGGATTAAAAAATCTAAAAACGATGGATCTTATTTATACAGATATTACGGATGTGACACCACTTGCAGGACTTTCCAATTTACAGGTGTTAAATTTAGATATCAATCAAATAACTGATATAACTCCACTTGCAGGACTATCTAATTTACAATTTTTATCGTTCGGAAGTACTCAAGTAAGTGATTTGACGCCACTTGCTAATTTATCTAAACTAACCACACTAAACGCTATGAATAGTAAAGTAAGCGATGTTTCTCCACTTACTGGTTTATCTAATCTCACAGAAGTTTATTTGGAAGAGAATCAAATTAGTGATGTGAGTCCGCTTGCAAAATTACCCAACTTATCTATTGTTACTTTAACGAATCAAACAATCACCAACCAACCCGTATTTTATCAAAATAAACCTATCGTTCCTAATGTAGTAACTGGCCTTTCTGGTGAGCTTATTGCACCGGATACTATTAGCGACAATGGAACATACACTAGTCCCAATTTAACGTGGGATTTAAACAGCTTCATTAATAGTGTTAGTTACACATTTAACCAATCAGTCACTTTCAAAAATACAACGGCTCCTTTTAGTGGAACAGTTACACAACCATTAACAGAAGTTTACGCTGTAGTTTTTGATGTGGACGGAGAGCAAACAAGTGCGATGGTAGGTGTGAATGAATTAATTAACGAACCAACTGCTCCAGCCAAGGAAGGTTATATATTCGATGGATGGTATGACGCAAAAACAGACGGGAATAAATGGGACTTTGGGATAGATAAAATGCCTGCTAGTGATATAACTTTATATGCTAAGTTCACTGAGAACGAAGAACCAAATGCTAGTAGTCCAATTAATGTGGAACCAAATGACAATAATTCAGACAATGCAGAACCAAATGCTAGTAGTTCAAATAATGTACAAGAAAATGGAACTAACGAAGGAATAAATAATCTGAACAGTTCAGGTGAAGATAAAGTCAACATCAAGTTACCGATTACTGGAGATAAATTGAATGTGCTTCCTATTTTTGTAGGAGCAGTTCTTATCGGAATTGGCTTAGTTTTATTCCGCAAAAAACGTCAAACAAAATAAACCAATCAATGGCTTGGCTTCTGTAAATCATGCAGAGACTAAGCCATTTTTTATTTGGTAATTATAAGAAGGAGTTTGCCTTTATAGAGAACGGGAAAACATAGAGTGGAATTCATAGAAAGAGGGCGTGAAATATGGACCAACAAAAAAAGATTCAAATTTTAAAGGACTTGGTAAATATTGATTCGACTAATGGGCATGAAGAACAAGTTGCGAACTATTTGCAAAAGTTGTTAGCTGAACATGGTATTGAGTCCGAAAAGGTACAATACGACCTAGACAGAGCTAGCCTAGTAAGCGAAATTGGTTCCAGTAACGAGAAGGTTTTGGCATTTTCAGGGCATATGGATGTAGTTGATGCGGGTGATGTATCTAAGTGGAAGTTCCCACCTTTTGAAGCGACAGAGCATGAAGGGAAACTATACGGACGCGGCGCAACGGATATGAAGTCAGGTCTAGCGGCGATGGTTATTGCAATGATTGAACTTCATGAAGAAAAACAAAAACTAAACGGCAAGATCAGATTATTAGCAACAGTTGGGGAAGAAATCGGTGAACTTGGAGCAGAACAACTAACACAAAAAGGTTACGCAGATGATTTAGATGGTTTAATCATCGGCGAACCGAGTGGACACAGAATCGTTTATGCGCATAAAGGTTCCATTAATTATACCGTTAAATCCACTGGTAAAAATGCCCATAGTTCGATGCCGGAATTTGGTGTGAATGCGATTGATAACTTGCTGCTATTTTATAATGAAGTAGAAAAATTCGTGAAATCAATTGATGCTACTAACGAAATATTAGGCGATTTTATTCATAATGTCACCGTAATTGATGGTGGAAATCAAGTCAATAGTATCCCTGAAAAAGCACAACTGCAAGGGAATATTCGCTCGATTCCAGAAATGGATAATGAAACAGTGAAACAAGTGCTAGTGAAGATTATCAATAAGTTAAACAAACAGGAAAATGTGAATCTGGAATTAATATTTGATTATGATAAACAACCAGTATTTAGTGATAAAAATTCGGATTTAGTCCACATTGCTAAGAGCGTAGCAAGCGACATTGTCAAAGAAGAAATCCCATTACTCGGTATTTCCGGAACAACCGATGCAGCAGAATTTACCAAAGCTAAGAAAGAGTTCCCAGTGATTATTTTTGGACCAGGAAACGAAACCCCTCACCAAGTAAACGAAAATGTTTCTATAGGAAATTATTTGGAGATGGTAGATGTTTACAAACGGATTGCCACCGAGTTTTTATCTTGATGAAACTTTAACTTTACTTATTTCCCGATATAAAATAAGTAATTAAATAGAAGTCTAGTATTTGTTTGTAAACAGGTGCTAGGCTTTTTTCTTGCTTTTAATACAGTTTAGTACTAAACTAATAATATCAAGAGGAGGGAACGAACATGGTAAAAAAAGAAGAAAGGCTAGGGGTTTTGCTTTGGTTTCGATTTAGTCGTTTTTATAATCGAAATATGAAGCTGACCAATCAGAATTTGCGAGCAGCAGGGATTTCAACGGCGCAGTTTGATTGCATTGCCCAAATTGGCTTAGACAAAGAGATTACACAGCAACAACTTGCCGAAAAATTAGTCGTAACAAAGGGAAATGTCACCCAACTCCTCGCAAAATTAGAGCAATTAGGTTATATTACGCGAACAAAAACAGGACGCGAGAAGCATATTACCCTCACAGAAAAAGGTCAAGCATGTTACCGAGAAAATGTCCCAAAACAAGAAGCTTTTCAGCAAGCTCAATTTGATAAATTAACAAGAGACGAACAAAAAGAACTACTTAAGCTATTAAAAAAATTAGGAGAGTGATTATTTATGAAATTAACGGGAATTCATCACGTATCTATTTTTACAGCGAATGCACGAGCTAACTTTGACTTTTATACAAAAATAATGGGACTACGACTAGTGAAAAAATCGGTTAACCAAGACGATCCTTATACGTACCACCTATACTATGGTGATGAAATTGGCTCGCCGGGGACAGCGCTAACTTTCTTTGAAGTTCCGAATATGGCTAAAAACCACCCATCACGCAATGCGATTTCCGGACTCAGCTTACGTGTGCCAAGCGATGAAGCCTTGCACTACTGGGATAAAAGACTCGATGAACATCGCATTTTTCACAGCAAACCAATTGACCAATTCGGGCGCAAAATTATTCGTTTAAAAGACACAGATGGCTTGCCTGTCAATTTGATTTCTGATGAAACAAGCACACAAGTAACCGAGGTGACCCCTTGGGAAGATAGCCTGGTTCCAGCAGAATACGCGATTCGCGGACTTGGTCCAGTGCGCTTTTCCGTTTTCAAAAAAGAAAAAACAGACCGCCTTTTGACGAAAATATTAGGCTTCGAACGGATTGGCGCCTATGAAGATGATGATAAATTAGTTACAGTATTCAAAACTGGCAACGTTGGGCTTGGCGGCGAAGTGCACGTGGAGTCGCGACCTGATTTAGAACAAGGAAATCTAGGCGCTGGCGGAATTCATCATGTGGCGTTTCGTGTACCGACAGATGGCGACTTAATTGGCTGGACAGAAATGATACAAGACCTTGGCTACAAAAATTCAGGTTATGTGGATCGGTTTTATTTCCATTCTCTTTACTTCCGTGAAAGTAATGGTATTTTAATCGAACTCGCAACCGACGAACCAGGTTTCCAAACAGATTTCACGAAAGAGCATGGAACCTATGTAGATTTACCGCCACACTTAGAAGAACGTCGCGAAGATATTTTGGCACATTTAAAACCGCTGGATACAGACAAATAAACAAGAAAACCTTGAAAATATGCCCATTCATGATACAATTTTAGAAGAATGTGTAATTAGGAGGCAGAATTTTGGCAGAAGGTTTACGTACAATTTATTTTGTAAGACATGGTAAGACAGAGTGGAATATGACTGGACAAATGCAGGGATGGGGCGATTCGCCGCTAGTTGCAGAAGGTATTGACGGGGCAAAAGCAGTCGGCGAAGTATTAAAAGACATGCAGATTGATGCCGTTTATACGAGTACTAGTAAACGCACGCAAGATACCGCGGCTTATATTCTCGGTGACCGCGAAATCGAAATTCAACCTCTGGAAGAACTAAAAGAAATGGGTTTTGGAACATGGGAAGGCATTAGAGTAACGGAAATTGACGAAAAACACCCAGAAGAACGCGCAAAGATTCTCCATAGTCCAGAAACCTACAAAGCAGAAGTAAATGGTGGCGAAACCTATTATGAGCTTGCAGAACGACTACTAGAAGGCGTCGAAAAAATTATTGCAGACAATCCAAATGGTAATATTCTCGTCGTTTCTCACGGCATGTCGCTCACGTTATTATTATACTTGCTGCAAGGCGGAACTATTGAAGATCACCGCAAAGAAGCACCAAGAATTTTGAACACAAGTATTAGCATCGTAGAATACCAAAACGGCGAATTTTCTCTTAAAAAAATCAATGAAATCGGTCATTTAGACTTAAAATAAGTAGAATCTCGGGCATATCTCATTGGAGGTGTGTCCTAGATTTATACATAAGAGAGAGCTAGAAAAAGGGAGAAAACATACATATGAAAAGAATTGTCAAAATTTTTCTACATTATTTATTAGGAATTTTAGGAATTATTTTAATCAGTTGTGTTCCCGCTATATTTAGCAAAGTAACATCGTGGTCATCAAGCACGTACTGGGAGGCTCTTAAGTCAATTTTTACAGCGATTTTCCACCCAACCAAATGGGAAATTAGTTACCAAGGGAGCGCAGAAGTTTTTCATGTGTCGTTGGCAGATTTTATCACCGGACCATATTTCTACTCCATGAAAATTATCGTAGCGAGCTTGGTAATTTCAGCGCTCATTGCCTATTTGCTAGTAATTGCGACATTTCGCGGGCCAAAATGGTTGCGCCGAGGCTTAAGCGGATTCCTATCGATACTTCAAGCGTTTCCAGATTTTTCCTTTATTTTCCTTATTCAAATGGCCGTCGTCTACATATATCAACAAACCGGCGTGTTCACCTTGAACTTCTACAGCTTAAATGGCGAGCAAATTTATGCAGCACCAATCGTCTGCTTGTCCATCATACCAACCGTGCTCTTTTACAAAATGATGATGCTCCTTATGGAAAATGAATGGCAGGCTGACTACATCCAATTGGCTCGCGGGAAAGGCTTAAACGATAAAGCGATACTACTTCGCCATGCCACACCCAATATGATGCAAAGCCTATTTTACCAATCAAAAACCATCGTTTGGTTTATTTTAAGCGCCTACCTCGTTGTAGAATTTTTATTTGGGATCGAAGGCGTGCTCTACTACTTACTAGCGGGATTTAGCCCATTAAATATTTTCCTAGTATTAGCACTCGTGTTCACCCCATTTTACTTCTTTTACACACTAATAGACCTTTGGATTAGCTGCGGAAAAAATACCGAGAGCGCAAATGTGACCCGAATACCGCTGCACTGGAATAGTTTCCAAAAAACCTTTAAGGAAAAAGTAAATCTTAAAAGCAAATGGCGCAACTTTGTAGTAACGACCGGACAGCTCCTAAAACGACCATCTTTCAGCATTCCGCTGGTCACACTTAGCATCTTACTAATCGCAAGCCTTATTTACGGGCTTATGGGAGACAAAATCAACTCGCTTAAATTTATCAGTGATGCGACCGGACGAGTAACCGATATGGCGCCCTTCAAACCAAACGCGCAAGTATGGCTAGGCACCGACCAAGCCGGCAACTCCATTCTCGACCAATTACTCGTCGGCATCAAATACACGCTACTTATAGCTGTCATCATCGCAACGCTACGTGTCGTGATTGGTTACATTTTGGCAGTACCTCTCGCATTTTTCAGCAAACCGCGCACACGCAATTTCGTCCAAGCGACAGCGGACGGGATGCATTATCTACCACTGTCATTACTCGTCTTTATTATCATGGTCAACGAATTCATCAGCTATTCTGGCGTTTTCGAAACCAGCCTATTTACACGCATAACCTTTCAAATTTTAATCATGGTTGTTATCGTTTTACCAATTACAACCAACCGAATCAGCAGCGAAATTTCCCAAGTATTGAAAAAAGAATTCGTCCTGAGCGCGCTCGTGTTTGGCGGAAATGCTCGCTGGATTTTAACCAAACATATCAACCCACAAATCTGGTCGAAATTAATTTTGATTTGGATTGAACAGCTCATTCAAACCTTGCAGATGTTCGTGCATTTAGCTATCTTTGGAATTTTCATCGGTGGGGCGATTATGGGCGCCGATGACGGCATGCTGAACCCCGCCATCCCCGAATTATCTGGTCTTATCGCAAATGCTAAATTTGTTTTCGCCAACCACCAATTCTGGATAATTTTACCGCCATTAGTTGTATTTATGATTCTAATTCTTTGTTTCCAAATGATGGCAAATTCGCTTTTAAAACGAGAAGAAGACAGCAAAAAAGCCTAGTTCTTTTAAAGAACTAGGCTTTTTCAAATTCCTCTATAGATTTATCTAACCATAACTCATACCATTCAAGAAAGCCTAAACGTTCTTCATTCCCAAAGTAAAAATCAGGATAGACACCATTGTCATTATTTCTGTCATCCACCCAAATTTCTCCGTAAGAAGGGCCGTTTACAACTAGGTTAATGGACACGCCGCAACCAAAGTTAGCAATGCGCAGAAGTCCAAATACTTCTTTATCAGAAAAGCAAAGTTCTTGCCAAGCATCATAAGCTTCATCGGACATTCCTTCTTTATAACCCGGCCCATTCCAGTCATCTGTATGTGGAAAAGGCTTGCTCAGCGTTTGCACACCATACTTTTCAGCCTTGTAATCAAGAGAAGAACAAAGTCCGTCCACTAGAGTTTCTAAACCATAGTAAGGACCCATTCCACCATCACCAATCTGTTCCAAAAATGCGCGATAACCTTGTGGTAAAGCAATTTGATGCTCATTTTCAAACGCAGCAATAGTTTGATTAGACAAAGGCTGATTGAGTTTATAGGCATGGCTTTCTGAACCAAATAAATTCAAATCAACATCTTTTTCTTTTAAAGTAGTGATTTTTGCTTGGATTCTAGCTAGTTGACTTTGATATTCAGCCATATTTTATAAGTCTGCTCCATTAGTCTCAATCACTTGTTTATACCAATAATAACTTTTCTTCGGAATACGCGTCATTGGCGCATCATCTTCTACATCACGATCAACATAAACGAAACCGTAACGTTTTTGGTAGCCGTTTAACCAGCTTAGAAGGTCTGTGAAGCTCCAAGTACAATAGCCTAACATATCAACCCCGTCACTGATTGCATCGCGGATAGCAGTTGCGTGCGCGCTCAGGTAGTCAATACGGTAGTCATCGTTTACTTCGCCATCTACTAATTTATCAAATTCGCCTAAACCATTTTCCGTAATTAAAATTGGTAAAGCATAGCGGCTGTTAATACGACGAAGCGCAATTTGTAAGCCTTTAGGATCGATTGTCCAGTCCCAGTTCGTTGTTTTTACAAAAGGATTAACGACTTTTTTGTAAACACCAGGGACACCAGTTTCTTTTGTGCTGCCTTTTTTACCAGTGAAGTTCATTTCGTTGTTTTGACCAACGCCATCAAGCGGGTTGTAAGCAACAGTTGCGGATTGATAGTAGTTCACGCCCATGAAATCTGGTTTTGCAGACGCAAGTAGTTCCATATCGCCATCTTCAATAACTGGCGCAATATCGTTTTCTTCTAAATATTTCCAAACAGCTTTCGGATAACGACCAAAAGCATACATATCCATCCAGAAATAACTATTTAATTCTTCTGCATCATCCGCAGCTTGAACGTTTTTAGGATCTGTGTCGATTGGATAATGTGGTGTGTAAGCAAAACTTGGTCCAATTTTTCCATCAGGAACGATTTCGTGGAAAGCTTTGATAACACTAGCATTAGCTAAGTTCGCAATGTGGTTGACTGCGTACATTCTTTTTGGATCGCTAACTTTTGGTGGGTGAAGCGCTTGACCATAACCCATACCAACAAAGATATTTTGCTCGTTCAAGGACACCCAATATTTAACGCGGTCGCCGTAACGTTTGAAAAGTGTTGTGGAATAATTTGTGAAATCTTCAATAACTTGGCGAGATTCCCAACCACCGTATTCATCAAATAATGCTTGCGGAATATCCCAGTGATAAAGCGTTACAAGCGGTTCGATATCATATTTAAGCAACTCATCAATTAAGTTATCATAAAATTGTAACCCAGCTTCATTTACTTCGCCTTTACCATTTGGGAAAATACGAGTCCAAGCAATGGAGAAACGGTAAGCTTTTAAGCCAGCGTCAGCCATTAGTTTTACGTCTTCTTTATAACGGTGATAATGGTCAACAGCTACATCGCCATTTGTACCTTTGAAAGTAGTTCCAGGAATGCGGACATATTCGTCCCAAACTGATTTACCTTTGCCGTCTGCGTCCCATGCGCCTTCGATTTGATAAGCTGCGGATGCAGAACCCCATAAGAAATCTTTCGGGAATGGTGAACGTTTTTGATGTTCCATTAATATAACCTCCATTAAAGCGATTTTTATTAAAAAACTCTACTAATATATTTTAAAGTATATTCTTTTAAAAAGATAGTTAAAAAACGCAGATTCGAATAGGAATCTGCGTTTTTGTTTTATTTATCCAGTACAAATTTTTGAATTGCTTTTGCTACACCACTATCATTGTTCGATGCAGTCGTATAGTCAGCTAATTGCTTAATTCTTTCCGGAGCATTGCCCATCGCAATACCAAGTCCAGCAAATTCAAGCATCGTAACGTCATTTTCTTGGTCGCCAATGCAGATAACTTCGCTTTGCTTAATGCCAAGTTTTTCGGAAAGTTCTTTGACCGCGTTACCTTTACTAGCGTCACGATTTAGAATTTCCAAATAGAAAGGCGTGCTACGAACTAAATGATATTTTTCGCGGAATGATTCCGGAATTTTCGCAATACCAACTTCTAGCTCAGGGGCTTCTTCAATAAACATTGCTTTCGACATAATAAAATCTTCCGGCACGTTTTCGATTTCTTTATAAATCAGTTGGCTACCAGTAAGATATGCTTCGACAATCGTATATTTGCCGATTTCACGGTTCGGTGTATAAAGCGCTTTATCATCAAAGAAATGCATGTGCAAATTGCTATTTAAGCTCACTTCGTAAATATCTTTTAAGTCTTCGATACCAAGTGTTAAGTGAGAAATAACTTCTTTTGTAAATGTATCTTGAACAAATGCGCCGTTAAAACTAATAACGTAATCGCCTTCCTCACGTAGTTCAAGTTCAGTTAAATAATTTTCTACACCAACAAGCGGACGTCCAGTACAAAGAACCACTTTTACACCTTTTAGTTTAGCTTGGCGAATGGCTTCTTTTACTTCATCAGTAACCTTATGATCATCTGTCAGTAGTGTTCCATCAATATCAATCGCAATTAATTTATACAATATACTAGCTCCTTTTCCATCATAAACTCATTCTAGTATAGCATAAACTAAGACAGATTTGCGGCTAACTATTGAAACAACAAGGAATTTATGGCATGATTGACTTGGAAACTTGATAAAGAAAAGAGTGAAATAATGAAACGTAATTATCATGTGAAATTTTTAAATGAAAAAGATGTTGAACTTGCAGAAGCTGTTTGCGCGGCATCCGAGGATTATTATTTAATCGAACAAGATAAGTCTGCATCGAAAAGTGATGCATTAAAAATTATCACAGAAATTCCAGACGGGAAAACACGATTCGATAAATTCGTGCTAGCAGTGCTGGATGAAAATGAAAAACCAATCGGCTTAGTAGATATTGTTTCTGACTATCCGAGAAAAGGGCGCTGGTTTATCGGTTTACTTCTTTTAACGCCAGATGCTCGTCATAACGGCCTTGGAAAAGTACTTCATCAAACAATCAAAGAGTGGGCAAGTGACGGCGGGGCAGATTCTTTAGCGTTAGGTGTTTTAGCTGAGAATGAAAAAGGTCGTGGATTTTTTGAACATCTTGGCTACACGAAAGAAGAAACCAAACAAGCTAGCTATGGCGGTAAAGAACAAGAAGTTAGTATTTTCACTTTAGCGATTAAATAAAAAAAGGATGCAGCTCATAAGACTGCATCCTTTTTCTTAGTTTATGCTATTGTTTTTTTCTGAAAGAGCTTCCATGTTAATACGCCATTGCAGTTTTACTTTTGAAATAATCCCGGCCTCTTTTAATTCTTTAAGTTGAGAATAGAAGAAGGCTTTCGACAGAGTACAGTAGTTTTTAATGACCGTCGTACTAATGGATTTAGGTAGTACTGCGACGCCGTCTTCCACTGGGATATCAAGGATTTTGACAAGCATTTCAAATACAAAAGCCAATTGATCTTTTTTATCGCGATATTGTAAAAGTGATTTGTAGTAACCATGTTTGGCGATAGTTCTCATAATTGTGTATTGGAAGCTAAAGTTTTCAGGGAAGAGAGAGAGCGAGTATTCGATATCTTTCTTCTTGTAGATAATTAATTCGCACTCAGTTAGTGTTTGATACGTTAAAACAAGGGATGAATTATCGAAAATCGTATAATATCCCATGAAAAAATTAGATGTGAAAATAGAATAAATTTTATCATTGTCGAAATCAATATATCCGGCTAATATACCAGATTTAAGTAAATACACACAATCCCGATTTTCAGTAACTAAATCATTTAGAATGGTATGTTCGGGTATTGTGATGCTGTTAGATTTTAAATTGTATTGTTCCATCATTGCAACAAACTCTTTGTGATTAAATGGATAGGCCATTTTTTACTTCGTCTCCTTCAGATTCAGTTGTACTAATACAAATACATTGTATCATCGTAAAAGTTTATCTAAGTACTAAAAATAGACTACGAAAGAATCTCTTTTTTATGAAAATACCCTTTTTTAGCCAATGTAACCGCAATATTTTTGCCATATTTGAGTTATTTCTAACTCAAAAAGGTTAACCAATACGCATATTTAGAAAAAGCCAATAATAAAGATGAGACTTTATTATTGGCTTTTTCGTATAATCATAAATTATTTTCCGATAGAATAAGAGGAGCCGTTGCCTGTTACAACGACGGTTTTATTACGATCTGTTCGATAAACTTTCGCCTTTGCTTTTTTCAATGTGTTAACGGTTTGTGAAGTGGGGTGCCCATATCCATTTTTACCAACGCTAATAATGGCGTATTTTGGTTTAACAACATTGACGAATGCTTTGCTTGTTGCAGCTTTGGAACCTTGCGTACTTACTTTTAGCACGTCAGCTCGTAAGGTTTTCTTTGCCTTAATCATATCGTTTTCTGCTTTTGTTTGCGCATCTCCTGTGAAAAGGAAGGTGTTTTTCTTATATGCGACGTGGAGAACAGCACTCCAGTTGTTTCGATCTGTTTTTCCGTAAGTTTTAACAGGACCAACAAACTGCGCATTTACTCCTTTGACAGGGAGTTTTACGCCTGCTTTTGCGGTTTTAATGGTTAGTTTCTTCTTTTTCGCCGTATTCACAAAATTTTTGTAAGCGGCCGTTGTGTTTGTGGATTTTGGTGCATAAAGGTTTTTTACCTTGATATTATTCATGACTTCTGGTAATCCACCAATGTTATCCGCGTCTGAATGAGAAGCAATCATTATCTCAATATCTTTTACTTTTAATTTTTTTAAATAATTTACAACAGTTTTCCCTTTACCTTTGTTACCTGCATCAATTAAAATATCTTCTCCACTAGGTGCTTTGATATAAATGGCGTCTCCTTGACCAACATCAATAAAATGCACTTTTATAGTTGGTGCAGCAGCTTCAACTTGCATAGAACTTGGTACGGAAAGCCCCGCAATTAAAGCAAAAACTAATAATACGTTTAAAATCCCTTTTTTCATCCCTTTTCCTCTTCTCTTATGAAATGAATTCTTTTAGAAATTTGTAAACCCCATCTGCTTCATTCGTGTCAGTAAGATGATTTGCTGCTGCTTTGACATTATCGCTTGCATTTGCCATCGCAACACCAGTTCCAGCATATTGTAGCATGCCGATATCATTTTCGCCATCACCAAAAGTAATAATTCTTTCGCGTGGAATATTGTAATGCTTTCCAAGCGCTTCAACGGCTGTTTTTTTATCAGAATTAGCTGGAAGTATTTCTAAATTATTATGGTGTGAAGAAAGGACTCTAATACCATTCGCTTCATTTAGCGCAGCGCGAACTTCGGTTAGTTTTGAGGCATCCTCTTCCGCAACTACAATAGCATTTAAAAATTGATGCATGTTTTCATCAAAAATACCTTTTTCATTAATAGAAACGAGCGAAAAACTATTGTGTCCTGTATCTAAGCGACTTTTATCAGCAAGATTTTGGAAGAAAGCAGGTGGTTCTTTTGTATAGAAAAGTGTATTGGTAGAGAAGAAAAAAAGTGGTAAATCGAAGTCGCTCATAATATCGTAAGTGGAGCGAATTGCTTTCTCTTCTAAAGTAGTTTTAAGCAGTTGTTCATCGCGAATAGCCGCGTAGGATCCGTTTGAGGCAATAACATGACCGGAACTACTTACTTGGAAGCCAACTTCACGAGCAGAGCGATACATCCGTCCTGTAGAAATAGAAAAAATATGGCCATCTTTTTCTAAGGTTTGGATTAAATCACGCGTTTTTTTAGAGACAGTTTGATCTTGGCGCAGTAGTGTGCCATCAATATCGGAACAAATCAAATACTTTTTAGTCAAATAAAATCATCCTTTTTAGTTAATAACTTAAGTATACCATGTGCGAATCGGAATAGTTATATATGATACAATAGTTTTTATCGAGTTCTAAAATAATTTTTTGGAGGAGTTCCATGATGGGAAATTTAAACTGGGCAATTCTTGGACCAGGTTCGATTGCACACGAATTTGCAGAAGGTATGCGAGGAATGAACCGTGAAATTTATGCGGTAGGAGCACGGAGTTTAGAGAAGGGGCAAGCATTCGCAAGTCAATACGGAATAGAAAATGTATACGATGACTTTGACAAAATGCTTGCTGATCCGGCGATAGATGTAGTTTATATCGCTACACCACACTCCAACCACTATGAATTTATCATGAAAAGTTTACATAATGGCAAACACGTTTTAGCTGAAAAAGCGATAACTGTAAGCAGCAAAGAACTTAATGAAATCAATGTGCTAGCCAAAGAGAAAGGCTTAATCGTTAAAGAAGCAATGACCATATTCCATATGCCGCTTTATAAAAAGTTACGAGAAATTGTGGAATCTGGAGCAATTGGTAAATTGAAAATTATTCAAGTTGCTTTTGGAAGTGCCAAAGAAAAAGATCCGAAAAACCGTTTTTATAATATGGATTTGGCGGGTGGAGCATTACTTGATATTGGTACGTATGCCCTTAGTTTTGCTCGGTATTTTTTAAGTGAAACGCCAGATGAAGTATTAACGACGATGAAGAAATTCGAAACAGGTGTGGACGAACAGTCAGGAATTTTACTCAAAAATAACGAAGAGGAACTAGCTGTTGTATCGCTATCTTTCCGTGCTAAAATGCCAAAACGAGGCGTCATTGCTTGTGAAGAAGGATTTATCACTGTAGATGAATACCCGCGTGCCAGCCGAGCAACTGTTACACACACGGCAACTGGAAAAGTAGAAGAAATTGAGGTTGGCGAAACAAGTAAAGCTTTAGAATATGAAATTACAGCCATGGAAGAGAGCGTCGCGACAGGAGAAAACATGACTTATCAGTTAACAAATGATGTTATCGCGATTATGAGCGATGTTAGAACGCAGTGGGGAATTAAATTTCCTTTTGAAAAATAAGAAAAACCCGCCGAGCTTGGCGGGTTTTTCTACAAATATTAATCAGTTAAATTATCTTCTGTTTCTGGGTCGAAGAAATGAGATTTAGACATTTCGAATGCTAAAGTCAGTACTTCGTTTGGTTGGTGTTCCGAGCGAGCATCAACACGTGCTACGAATTCATGTGTACCAACACGGCTGTGAAGCATAAATTCAGCACCAGTAAGCTCGGCAACAATAGTAGTCGCTTTGAAAGTATAACCAGGATTAGCTTCGATAACGATTGGCTCATCATGAATATCTTCTGGACGAATACCGAAAACGATATTTTTACCGTCGAAGCCTCTGTCTTTAAGAAGTTTTAATTTGCCTTCTGGAACTTCAATAGTGAAGTCATCGCCGATAAAGTTAGAACCTTCTAAACGACCTTTGAAGAAGTTCATTGCAGGGCTTCCAATAAAGCCTGCTACGAACATATTTACTGGGTGATCGTAAACTTGTTTTGGTGAACCAACTTGTTGGATAACACCGTCTTTCATGATAACGATACGAGTTGCCATTGTCATTGCTTCTGTTTGGTCATGGGTAACGTAAATCATTGTAGTATCTAATTGTTGGTGAAGTTTTGTGATTTCTGCACGCATTTGCACACGTAATTTCGCATCCAAGTTGGAAAGTGGTTCATCCATTAGGAAGACTTTAGCGTCACGAACGATTGCACGACCTAAAGCAACACGTTGACGTTGACCACCGGAAAGTGCACTTGGTTTACGTTTTAAGTATTCAGTTAAGCCAAGGATATTTGCTGCATGCTCCACACGTTTTTTAATTTCGTCTTTAGGCATTTTACGCAGTTTTAAACCGAATGCCATATTATCATATACAGTCATATGTGGATATAATGCGTAGTTTTGGAATACCATTGCGATGTCACGGTCTTTTGGCGCAACATTGTTCATTACTTTACCATCAATAGATAGTTCGCCTTTTGAAATTTCTTCTAGTCCAGCAATCATACGCAAAGTTGTAGATTTACCACAACCAGATGGTCCTACAAAAACGATGAATTCTTTGTCATCGATTTCTAAATTAAAGTCAGAAACTGCAGTTACTTTGTTATCATAAATTTTATAAATATGTTCTAGTGATAATTGTGCCAACTTTCTTCGCCTCTTTCTATTTTTTAACTTGTGTTCATTGTATATGAAAACGCTTTACAAAAACTATGGCAATTTGCACAAAGAAAAAAATCATCTGTTGGGCAACTTGCATAAGTAGCAAAAAAGTAAAAAGAAGTAAAGGGACAAAAGACCTTTTATGTGAAAGATTTTTCAAAGCGCTTAATTCTTTAGTCCCAAATCCGAAAATTCCTCAGATATCATTACAAAAAAACTTCATCTTGTGTTATATTATTAAGGCAGACACAATATATAGTTAGTGGGGGATTATCATGTACGTGGAACAACTTAATGAACAAATGGTAATAAAAAGGGACGGCCGTAAAGCAAGCTTTGATTTAATTAAAATTCGTAATGCCGTTGAAGCATCTATGAAAGCAATTAATTTAGAGGATGAAACTTTCTTAGAAGAGATTTTGCTTGAGGTTGTAAGTGAATTACCTAACAAGGCAGATATGACCATCGATGAAATCCAGCATTGCGTCGAAAATACCTTAATGAAATCGACGTATCCTGATGTAGCGAGGGCTTACATAGAGTACCGCCATGACCGCGACCATGAGCGTGAAAACATCACAGATATGCACAAAAGCGTAGAAAAGCTACTACAAAAAGACAAAACAGTAGTAAACGAAAATGCCAACAAAGACGCGACTGTCTTTAATACGCAACGCGATTTGACAGCAGGAGCCGTGGCCAAAAGTTACGCATTAAAATACATGCTACCAAAACACGTATCTAACGCTCATTTAAAAGGGGAAATTCACTTTCACGATTTAGACTACAGCCCATACCATGCAATGACCAACTGTTGTTTAATCGACATCGAAGGAATGTTATCAAAAGGATTTACGATTGGTAATGCCAACGTAGAAAGCCCGAAATCTATCCAAACAGCTACAGCACAAATTGCTCAAATAATTGCAAACGTAGCTAGTTCGCAGTACGGCGGCTGTTCGGTTGACCGCATTGATGAAGTTTTATCCGTTTACGCGCGTTTGAACTTTGAAAAACACAAAAAAGACGCGATGGAATGGGTCGTTCCAGAAAAACAAGAAGGTTATGCAGCGGAGAAAACACGCAAAGATATTTACGATGCGATGCAAAGCTTAGAATACGAAATCAACACATTATATACAAGTAACGGCCAAACACCGTTCGTAACACTAGGATTTGGTCTTGGTGAAGATTGGTTTGCCCGTGAAATTCAAAAAGCCATCCTAAAAGTGCGTATTGGTGGGGTTGGTAAAGATAAACACACGGCTATTTTCCCGAAATTAGTATTTTCGATTCGCCGTGGAACTAATTTAAATGCAGAAGATCCTAATTATGACATTAAACAATTGGCGCTAGAGTGTTCCTCGAAACGGATGTATCCAGATGTACTCAACTACGATTCACTCGTTCGCTTAACAGGCGATTTCAAAGTACCAATGGGCTGTCGTTCATTCTTACCAGCTTGGGAAAACGAAAACGGCGAACACGTGAACGCGGGAAGAAACAACCTTGGAGTTGTAACGCTTAATATTCCACGTATCGCTATCCAAAGTGGTGGGGACAAAGAGCGATTCTGGGAAATTTTCCACGAACGTATGAAAACAGTTAAAGATGCGCTACTTTTCCGTTTAAACCGTGTTCGTCAAGCACGTCCAGAAAATGCACCAATTTTATATAAATATGGAGCATTTGGCAAACGACTACAAGACGGGGAAGATGTAGATCAACTTTTTAATAAAGAACGCTCTACTATTTCTATCGGCTATATCGGTCTTTACGAAGCTGCAACTGTATTTTACGGCGGTGAATGGGAAGGCGACAAAGAAGCAAAAAACTTCACGCTTGATATTGTGAAGGAATTAAAAGCCTATGCGGACAACTGGAAAGATGAATATGGTTATTGGTTCAGCGTATATTCAACGCCAAGTGAAAGCTTAACAGACCGTTTTAACCGTTTAGACAAAGAAAAATATGGTGTAATTAAAGACATCACGGATAAAGACTACTACCAAAACTCTTTCCACTATGATGTTCGTAAAAAAATTGATTTTGAAAAAGATTATCCAGAATTTTGCTCTGGCGGATTCATTCATTATTGTGAGTATCCAAAAATGGTTCACAATACGAAAGCACTTGAGGCTGTATGGGATTACTCTTATGATCGCGTAGCTTATCTTGGTACAAATACACCAATCGATAAATGTTACGAATGTGATTTTGAAGGTGAATTTGTTCCTACAGAAGAAGGCTTTAAATGCCCAAGCTGTGGAAATACCGACCCTGAAAAAGCAGATGTTGTAAAACGTACGTGTGGCTATTTAGGTAACCCAATGAAACGCCCAATGGTTCATGGACGTCACGTAGAAATTAGTAATCGTGTGAAACATATGGAGAACTTAGGTGAATAATCCAAAACCGTGTGAATGGAAGTCGAATGAATTATCCAGAGGGTATATCGCTGACTATAAAGCATTCAATTTTGTCGACGGGGAGGGCGTTCGGTGCAGTTTATATGTATCTGGATGCCCTTTCCACTGCGAAGGCTGCTACAACAAAGCCGCGCAATCATTTAAATACGGCAAACCTTACACAAAAGAACTAGAAGACGATATCCTAAAAGACATCGGCCATGAAAGCGTCCAAGGCCTAACGTTACTTGGCGGAGAACCATTTCTAAACACCGCCACATGCCTATCTATCGTAAAACGAATCCGTGCGACATACGGCGAAACAAAAGATATCTGGTCATGGACAGGCTACACTTGGGACGAAATGATGCAAGAAACCGCCGACAAACTAGAACTTCTATCCTTAATAGATGTCCTAGTAGACGGCCGCTTCGAACAAAAACTATTCGACCCCAACCTAGCATTCCGCGGTTCCAGCAACCAAAGAATTATTGATGTGCAGAAATCACTTGCTGCGGGTGAAGTGGTTTTGTATGAGTTGTGAAGAAAGTCCTCTGTGGTAGAGGGCTTTTTTTATGCTTTCTGCTATTGGGTGCGTATTGAATATATGCAGTCTTCTCTGATTGGGGCGTGCATTTCGCGTGATTTCTAGGAGCATTTCCTGTCTTTATATGTAATTTATACGCATGGTGTACAATGAACGACATAAAAATGAAGATGGTATTGATACGAATAAAAAATATCCATCCGATTTTGGTTTGAAAAAATAAAAAATGCCACCCATAACTCGGGTGACATTTTTTAATCATCAAATTGTCTAACTTTCACATAATTATATAATCCCTTATCCTTAACAACCCATTCTTTCCCTTTTTTCCAAATCTTACCGTGCTCTTTTAAAAGGGTTAATTGTTTGTAAAAACTACTTTTCGATAGATTGCTATAAGCAGCGATAGTACTAGTTCGCATTTCTTTCGGTAAGATAACACTATCTTTTTCATAGAGTGTTCCGTGTAATTTGCCCATATTAGAAAAAGAAAGCTCTAATTTATCAGAAGAACTAGTCTCGGCGAAAAGACTTTTGAAGAACGCGTGGCGAGCCAGGTCGCGCATAATGAAAAATTGAAAACCAAAATTCTCTGGAAACATGGAAAGAAAGTACTCTAAATCTTTAAAAGAATATTTGTAAATAGTGCACGGGGAAATGGCTGTAAACAGAAAGTCATCTACATTTCCTTGGAACAAACTATAGTAATTTACAAAAGAGCCTTTACCTAAGACTGTATAAATACTATTAGATTGCGGATTCATAGAAATAGACACGAAGCCTTCAACAATTAAATAGACATGATTATTTCTTTGCGAGGCAGTATCTACTAAATCTGTATGTTTTGGAACTTTTAATTTTTCATATTTAATATTGCCTTCATGAGAAAGCCGAACAAATTCTTTATAATTAAATAGTGCATCCATTATTAGCAGCCCCTTTACTTTTTTGTTAACTATAATACATAATATCAAAATTAACAAAAAATTAATCTATATTAATTATACCAAATTGCCACTTTATTGCTGATAATATGTACATTTAATGAGAAAAGATGCAAAAATATTATTTTGCATCTTTTAGCTATTTAGTAAAGCTCAGGACGTCGATCAGTGAAGACAGGAATGATTCCTCGTGTTTCAGCAACTAGATTTAAGTCAATTTCCGCATAAATATTTCCTTCTTCTTCACCACCATGAACGACAATGTTACCAAGTGGATCAATCACAAGCGAATGTCCATTGAAGTGATTATTAGGATCATCGCCAACACGATTGACGGCAACGACGAAGGTTTGATTTTCAATAGCGCGCGCAATAAGCAGTTGTTCCCATTGAGTAACTCTTTCAGCAGGCCACTGCGCAGAAACAAAAATGACTTCTGAGCCTTCTGAAGTATGTTTACGAATCCATTCTGGAAATCTAATATCATAACAAATGAAACCAGCGCAAGAAACGCCATCCAGTCGAAATAGATTTTTATCATTTCCAGCTTCTAAATAAAGATGTTCATTCATAAGCTGAAATAAGTGAACCTTCTTATATGAAGAAAGTAGTCCGCCATATTTGTCGAAAGCATACATTGTATTAGAAAATTTGGTTCCTTCCGAAATAGAAACCGAGCCACCGATAATTGCGATTTGGTGCTTTTCAGAAAGTGTTGCTAAAAATTCTTTCGTTCTCCCCCCATTTAAATCAGCAACCCCAGCTAATTCATTTAAAGCATAACCTGTATTCCACATTTCTGGTAAAACTGCGATATCTGCCCCATTTTTTGCAGCTTCAACTATAGCTTTTTCAATCCGTGCATAGTTTGCATCAGGATATTTAAAAACTACATCAGTTTGACATAATGCCAACTTCCACATGTTCTTCGCTCCCTTTTTCTTTTAAAAATAACACAAGCTTGGTGGCGAGTCCATATTGGAACACTTCGCACCAAGCTCTAAGTAGTGAATTAATCTTTTTTAAGACGTCTAGATAAGAAATTTCCGAATGATTGTAGTGCTTGAACCATAATAATTAAAATGATGATGGTTGTATACATGACTGTCGGCTCAAAACGTTGGAAACCATATTGGTATGCAATTGTTCCGAGTCCGCCAGCACCAACTAGTCCAGCCATTGCAGTCGCACCGATTAGACCGATTGTGGCGATAGTTAAGCCAAGAACGATACCAGACCGAGCTTCGCGAATAACGACACTCCAAATGATTTTCGGTGTAGAAATACCCATTGCTTGATAAGCTTCCACAACTCCACGATCCACTTCCAAAAGGGCAGACTCCATTAAACGGGCGATATAAGGTGCCGTAAATACGACAAGTGGCATAATCACACCTTGAATCCCAATAGTAGTCCCAACAACAAACCGTGTTACGGGAATCATTAAGAATAACAAAATAATAAACGGTAACGAACGTAAAATATTAATAACCCAGTTTAAAATACTATAGGCAACCAGGTTTTCTGATTGACCACCTTTACGCGTTAATGTTAAAAATACGCCAAGTGGTAAACCAATCGCAAGTGAAATCACGAGTGTAATCCCAGTCATCGTCAGCGTTTCTAGAAATCCTTGCCAAAGTATCGGGCCCCATTCTTCAAAAAACAAACTCATAGTAACTCGACCTCCTCAACAACGACTCCAGATTCTTTTAAATAAGAAATAGCTTTACTGTATTCAACTTCGTCCCCTTTTAAATGAACAAGTAGTTTTCCAAGTGTTCCGTTTTTCAAATGATCAATTCCACCAGCTAAAATACTTGGAAGAACGTCGAATTTGCGTGATACAAGAGCGAGCGCAGGTTCATCCGCTTCGTCCCCAATAAAATGAAGAGAAACCAATTTCCCAGTCGCAACATATTTTTCAAGCAAATCTTGCGGAATGTCAAAACTAGCTTCCGACCCAACAAAACGCTTGGTTGTCGCGTGTTTTGCTTTTGTAAAAATATCAAGAACGGTACCTTGTTCCACTAAATGACCATTTTCCATTACAGCAACCCGGTCACAAATACGTTGAATGACATCAAGTTCATGTGTAATTAAGAAAATCGTAATGCCGAGTTCCGCATTAATTTTAAGTAACAGTTGCAAAATTGCTTCTGTTGTTTCAGGGTCCAAGGCGCTTGTTGCTTCATCGCTTAAGAGAATTTCTGGTTCATGCGCAAGAGCACGAGCAATCGCGACACGTTGTTTTTGACCGCCAGAAAGTTGGCTTGGATAGTTGTTTCGCTTATCCTCTAGGCCAACGATCGACAAGTATTTATTCACGCGCGTTTCGATTTCGTTTTTTGGAACGCCTTCTAATTTTAATGGCTTGGCAATGTTATCATAGACAGTTGCTGTTTTCAGTAGGTTATATCCTTGGAAAATCATGCCGATTTTCCGACGAGCGACACGAAGTTCTTTGCTTGATAGGGTAGATAAGTTCTTCCCATCAATCACAACTTGGCCAGCATCTGGACGTTCAAGCAAGTTGATGCAACGAACAAGGGTACTTTTCCCGGCGCCACTGTAACCAACGACACCGAAAATTTCTCCTTTTTCGACTGTAATAGAAACATTTTTGACGGCTTCTACGGTTTTTCCATTTACATTAAATGATTTTGAAACTTGATGTAATTCGATCAAAATAAAACAACTCCCTAGAATGCAGGTACTACAGACCCATTAAATTCTTTTTCAATAAATGCTTTTACTTCATCTGAATGGTAATATTTTTCTAAAGTTTTTACGACTTCATCGTCTTTGTTGGCACTACGAACAACGAAAACATTTGGATATGGATTGTCTTTTGTAGGTTCGTGGTAAATGGCATCTTTATTAATAGAAAGTCCAGCGCCCATTGCAAAGTTAGTATTGATAGCTGCGGCTGCGACTTCATCTAATTGTGCAGGGATTTGAGAAGCTTCAAGTTCAACGATTTCAAGGTCAAGCGGGTTTTCAGCAATGTCTTTTTTCGTTGCTTTTTCTTCCACGCCATCTTTTAATTTAATAACGCCAGCATCTTCAAATAGTTTTAAACCACGGTATTCGTTACTTGGATCGTTTGGAACGGCAATTTTGTCGCCTTTTTTAAGGTTTTTTAAGTCTTTAATATCGTTGGAGTAAATACCCATTGGGAAAGCTACTGTTTTAAAAGCAACATCTAATTTGTAGCCTTTATCTTTCTTTTGTTGCTCTAAAAATGGGATTGTTTGGTAGTTATTCGCATCCAAATCACCATCGTTTAAAGCTGTATTTGGTGTATTATAATCATCAAATGTTTTGATTTTGATTTCAAGACCGTCTTTTTTCGCTAATTTTTGAACTTCTTCAGCGATTTGTTGGTGAGGTCCTGCAGTTGTTCCAATGGTGATTTTTTCTGTGCTTAAGGCTTTATCGTCACTGCCTCCTCCACATGCTGCTAATCCTAAAACAAGGCTTGATGCAAGTAAAATTCCTAACCCTTTTGTTAATTTTTTCATCTTTTTTCCTCCCTAGTATGTTGTGTGATTATCCAGATTTATTCATGAAAGCAATAAAAAAACTTCTCTATTTTAGAATAGAGAAGTGGAAAGTCGAACATATCCAGCTCCTCTTATCTACCAAAACGGAATACACCATTTTGCTGGAATTAGCACCTTCACTTTATGCTTAAATAAAGTTAGGTTGCCGGGCTTCATCGGGCCAGTCCCTCTGCCGCTCTCGATAAGAGAAAATATTTTAGAAAAACCTGTTAGTTAAAAATATACGCATATTAGCTTAATTTGTCAATGCTTTTTTAAGTTTAAAAAAAATCATACTGGACAAATACTTCAGAAAACTTTACTATTTTAATCAATGAAACTTGAAAAGGACGGGTGCCAAATGAAAATTTCCAAACGCTTGCAAAATTTACCAGATCAGTTTTTTTCTAGCCTTGTTGAAAAAGTTGGAAAAAAGGTGGCAGAAGGGCATGATGTCATTAACTTAGGACAAGGAAACCCAGACCAGCCAACACCCAAACATATTGTGGAAGCGATGAAAACAGCTTCAGAAAAACCACTTAACCACAAATATTCTTTGTTTCGTGGAAAACAGGAGCTTAAACAAGCCGCGGCTGATTTTTATGCGCGTGAATATAATGTAACGATTGATCCAAACACAGAAGTAGCCATTTTATTTGGGACAAAAACTGGTTTGGTGGAGTTGCCGATGTGTTTAATGGACCCAGGTGATACGATGCTTTTACCTGATCCGGGCTACCCTGATTATTTGTCAGGAGTAGTGTTAGGTGAAGTTCAATTTGAAAAAATGCCACTAATTGCTGAAAATGACTTTTTACCAGATTTTACTAAGATTCCAGAAGACATAGCTGAAAAAACTGAATTAATGTATTTAAATTACCCTAATAATCCAACTGGCGCTGTGGCTACGGCAGATTTCTTTGAAGAAACAGTCGCTTTTGCCAAGAATCATAATATCGTTGTTGCGCACGATTTCGCATATGGAGGTATTGGATTTGACGGTAAAAAGCCAATTAGTTTTTTAGAAACAAACGGTGCGAAAGAAGTTGGAATTGAACTTTATACACTTTCGAAAACGTATAATATGGCGGGGTGGCGCGTTGGTTTTGCAGTGGGGAACAGCGAAGTTATCGAAGCAATTAATCTTATTCAAGATCATATGTATGTAAGTCTTTTTCCAGGAATTCAAGATGCTGCAATAGAAGCCTTAACAGGAGATCAGGCTTGTGTGCGAGAATTAACCGCACGGTATGAAAATCGTAGGGATGCCTTTATTTCTGCTTGTAGGGAGATCGGTTGGGAGGCAGTTGCGCCGGCCGGTTCGTTCTTTGCTTGGATGCCAGTCCCTGAAGACTTTACAAGTAGCGAATTTGCTGATTATCTGCTAGAAGAGGTGAGTGTTGCCGTTGCGGATGGTAGTGGTTTTGGGGAGTTTGGTGAAGGTTACGTCCGCGTAGGTCTTTTAATGGATGAAGAGCGCTTGGAAGAAGCAGTAACGCGAGTTTCCAAATTGCATTTGTTCGATAAAGTTACACAGCAGTAGCCAATTTATCCAATTTTAAGAGAAAATCGCTTGTAATAATTCAGATAATTAATGGGATGTGTTATAATTGGTTAGTAAGTCTATTCTTAGCATGTTGTTTTATGAAGGCAGGCCAGAATTTAAAGTATTTAGTGAGATTTTTACGCATTAAATAAAAAGTATCTGTCCCGGTTAAAGCCGGCGAAATCCAGGAATGAGAGGACTGTAAAAAAATGGCAGAAAAGAAAATTCTTGTAGTAGATGACGAAAAACCGATTGCGGATATAGTTAAGTTTAATCTAAATAAAGAAGGCTTTGATGTATATTGCGCCTATGATGGCGATGAAGCGTTAGAACTTGTAGAAGAAGTTCAGCCAGATTTGATTTTACTGGATATTATGCTTCCAGGTCGTGATGGTATTGAGGTATGTCGTGAAGTTCGTAAAAAATATGATATGCCAATAATTATGGTAACAGCGAAAGACTCCGAAATTGATAAAGTTATCGGACTGGAACTTGGTGCGGATGACTATGTAACGAAGCCATTCAGTAACCGTGAATTAATCGCTCGTGTGAAAGCCAACTTGCGCCGTCACAGCCAAGTAAGCTCAAGCACAGCCGAGGAAGAAGAAAACAGCGAACTAGAAATCGGTTCTCTTATTATTCATCCAGACGCATATGTGGCCTCTAAACGTGGAGAAACAATCGAACTTACGCATCGTGAATTCGAATTACTACACTATTTAGCAAAACATATGGGACAAGTTATGACACGGGAACATTTACTCCAAACTGTTTGGGGCTACGACTACTTCGGCGATGTTCGTACGGTGGATGTTACCGTTCGTCGTTTACGTGAAAAAATTGAAGATAATCCAAGTCACCCAGCATGGTTAGTAACTAGACGCGGAGTTGGTTATTATTTACGCAATCCTGAACAAGAATAAATAACAAGAAGTGGTTTCCGAAGTGAAAAAAATTCGGTGACCACTTTTTTTGGGTATTTTCGCTTACTTAGTTACTATTTTTATAAATAAATCGACCCAATTAACAGGGAAAACAATACGTCTACCCCATAACATATGGTATACTAATTTAAATATATTACCCCGAATAGGAGTAGAACGACTTATGCATAAAATGAGATTTTTTCAGTCCGTACAATTTAAGTTAGTTATTATGTATTTGCTACTAATTATCGTTGCAATGCAAGTAATCGGCGCGTATTTTGTACGTGAACTGGAAGGACAACTGGAGAAAAATTTTCAAGATTCTATTACAAATAGTATTACCTTGCTGGATTATAATGCTAGAGAAGAAATTATTAAAAATAGCGATAACTCAGTGAAGTTACAAAATGATATTAGAGAACTCTTAGTCGACTATTCGCGTGCAAGCAGCAACTTAATCGAAGTAAGAATAGTAGATGACAAAGGAAAAATTCTTGGAACATCGAATTTAAATAACCAAGGAATTGTTGGCCAAAAAAGCAACGATCCACTTGTAAAACGAACATTATCACTTGGAACGACTTCCGAGGACAAAATCTATAAAGATGAATCAAATAAAAATAACCGCGTTTGGGTGAATGTATCCTCCATCAAAAATAAAGGCCAAGTGATAGGGGCTATTTATCTTGTCGCTGATATTGAAAGCGTATATAAACAGGTAGATGATATTACCAATATTTTCATCACAGGTACTTTGATTGCGATGATTATTACAGCCGTCCTTGGAATTCTATTATCGCGAACCATTACTAAACCGATTGTCGAAATGAAACGTCAAGCTTATGCGATGGCTCGCGGGAACTATAGCCGCAAAGTTAAAGTATATGGTGTCGATGAAATTGGGGAACTGGCCGATTCTTTTAATACGTTAACGAAACGAGTCCAAGAAGCCCAAGCAATGACTGAAGGGGAACGACGCAAATTATCTTCAGTACTCGCATATATGACCGATGGCGTAATTGCAACCGACCGCCGCGGGAAAGTAATTCTCATTAATACGCCCGCAGAAAAAATGCTCCGCGTGAAACATGAAAGTGCGAATGGACGCTCGATTATTGATGTTTTAGACATCGGGGACACGTACCAGTTTGAAGATTTAATGGAAGTGGATGGTTCGTTAACAATGGACCGTAGTACTCTCGACAAACCTTACGTGCTTCGTGCCAATTTCTCGGTTATTCAAAGAGAAACTGGCTTTAACAATGGGGTTATCGCGGTACTTCACGATATTACTGATCAAGAAAAAGTCGACCAAGAACGTCGGGACTTCGTATCCAACGTTTCGCATGAACTAAGAACCCCACTTACCAGTATGCACAGCTATTTAGAAGCATTAAGCGACGGCGCATGGGAAGATAAAGAAATCGCTCCACGTTTCCTTGAAGTAACGCAAAATGAGACCGAGCGAATGATTCGTCTCGTTAATGACCTGCTCAAACTTTCCAGAATGGACGGCGGCAGGGAACAACTAGAAAAAAGTTTCGTGAACTTTACAGACTTCTTTAACCATATTATTGACCGTTTTGAAATGATGAAAAAAGAAACAATCATGTTCAAACGCCATATTCCAAGAGAACCAGTCATCATCGAAATTGATGAAGATAAAGTAATGCAAGTGCTTGATAATATTATTTCTAACGCCAATAAATATTCACCAGATGGTGGCCGCATTTCGTTCTATCTGAAAAAATTTGAAGATGAAATTGAAGTGAGCATTGCCGATGAAGGTTTAGGCGTACCAGACGAAGATTTAGCAAATGTATTCGACCGATTCTTCCGCGTAGACAAAGCGCGCTCGCGAGAAATGGGAGGAACAGGGTTAGGACTCGCTATTGCTCGAGAAGTTATCGAAGCACATGGCGGTCGAATTTGGGCCGAACGTAATAAGAATAAAGGAACCATAATTAAATTCACCCTGCCATACAGTGACTTACCGGAGGATGATTGGGAATGATGAAAAAAACAGGATTTCGCTCATTTATACTAACCATTTTAGTCGTACTCAGTATTGTCCTAAGCTACTTTATTTGGAAGGGACAACCTGATTACGAAGCAATTAATGTAAAAGAAGTTGAAAAAACAACAATTGACAAGACAATGACAACCTCGCAAGTATTCAAACCATACAAACTAGCTGTAAACGCAAATGAAAATAATTACCAAAGTTTAGATGCTGATTTATTAAACGAACTAATGGCGCAAGGTAAAGCCTTTAGTTTCTCGGAAGTAGTATTAGCTAGTAAAAAAAGTAGTGAAGACTATGAGAAATTAATCCATAAAAATGGAACTATCGAGATTATTTTCCCCAATAATATTCCGTTCTCTATCTTTGCTCAAATTTTTCAAGTAGAAGGGGAAGGGCTTGAGTCAGCGTTCTTTAATCGAATTGTTTTTGATATTAACAAAACGGATACAGGGCTACATTCGGTTTATTTCACAAATGACGATCAAGAAAATATTTACCAAAGTTCTTTGCAAAATAAAGACATTGATAAAATCGAAAAAATTGTTAAAAAGAATGAAAGCAAGCTGACTCAAAATGATAAGCTAATTTCAAACAAACGCAATCTTTTCCTAAGCTCTGAAAAAACGAAACTAAATCGCAAAAAATATATCATCGATTCGCTTGAAATTAATTTATTCACGTCCGCACTATTCCAAGATTCTGGTACTGTTAAAAGTGAAGGAAACACATACACAGATGGTTCAAGTGTCATTGAAATGGATACAGATAATAAAGTATTAGAGTATGTAAATCCATCACAAGAACGTACTAATCCAGAAGACCTCAGCAGTGTTAAACGAGCTGGACTTATTCAAGATAGTTTTAACTTTGTGAACGACCATGCTGGCTGGACTGGTGACGGCGCTTACTATTTCACAGGTTATGCCGCGGAAAGTGCGACGACTAATTTCAGTTTATTCATCGATAATTTACAAGTGTACAATGAGAATGGTATGGCGGATATTTCTGTAACAGAAGGACTTGAAGCTGTTTATAAGTACATGAGGCCATTTTTCCGTTTAGATACAGATGTTCCGGGAGAGAAAAAAGAAGTTACGTTACCATCATCTTATTCTGTCTATAGTGCTCTTGCCCAAAATCCTAACGTTAAAGCAGAAGAAATTGAAGATATTGTTCCTGGTTATCATATGACTAGGAGCGAATCTTCAGGCATGAATCGTCTTGTGACATTAGAGCCGACATGGCTGTATAAGTATCATGACAAATGGTTCATCTTCCAACCAGACGCAGAAAAGGCGGGTGAATAAAAATGGATTGGCGTAAAACACAAATGATTTTTATTGTGACTCTCCTCATTCTTAACGTCTTTTTAGCAGTAATATTTTTCAACAAGCAACTATCAGATGACCCAGATACACTCGGAAATGAAACGCTAGAAGAACGATTAAAAGCAGATAATATCTCTCATCCTGATTTATCGACCAAACCTACTAGCGGCTCTATCTTCACTACAGAGCGAGCAGCTTTTACAACAAAAGATGTGAGCGATCTTACAGGGCAAGCCATTACGCTTAAAGATAACAATAAACAAATCTATTCTGTCCTACAAACTCCAGTAAAAGCTGGCAAAAAAGGTAGTAACCCAGAATTTCAAAAATTTATGGAATCGGATGTTTATCGCGGGGAATCCTATCAATTTTGGAATTATGACAAAGATGCTCGGACGCTTACTTTTAATCAATTAATTAATAATAATATGGTTCTATTTGATGAAGCGGGACAAATTACTTTTTATTTAGATCAAGATGACCGAGTGATCTCATACGAGCAAACTTGGATGTCCAAGCAAGATGATTTAAAAGATAAAACCAATTTAATGTCCGCAACAGATGCATTAGAAGCGGTTTATCAGCACGGAGAATTGAAGCAAGACAGCGACGTGGTTTCTGCAACATTTGGCTATTACACGACAGTACAGCTGCCCTCTGGAAATGTATACTTCCCCGTTTGGTGTTTTGAAGTAAAACATTCGGGCGAAACTAACTACGTCCTCGTAAATGCCAAAGACGAACAAGTAATTAATCAATCAGAAAACAAATCAACAACTGAACCTGGTGCAGAATTATCAAGCCGCCAAAAAGCTAAATAAAAAATGAGTCAACCTAATTATCATGAAAAATTAGGTTGGCTTTTTCAAACGATAGGGCATGCAATTTTGCTGAATTAGCGTTACAATGAAAGATATATATAAGCCTTTAGGGGGATAAAAAATGTTCGCAAATAAAATTTTAACTGAAAAAGATACGGACCAAATCCGATTTAGTATATTAGCCAGTGGAAGCTCAGGGAATGCCACACTTGTCGAAACAGGAGACCAAAAAATTCTAATCGATTGTGGTTTGAGTGGAAAGAAAATGGAAGGACTATTCGCGCAAGTTGGTCGTGATATGAACGATTTAGACGCGATTCTAATTACTCACGAACATTCAGATCATATTAAAGGTCTTGGTGTGCTTGCTCGTAAATACAAACTCCCTATTTATGCTAACGCGAAAACGTGGAAAGCCATGGATAATATGATTGGTGAAGTCTCTTCAGATCAAAAATTCCAATTTGATATGGAAACAGTAAAAAACTTTGGTAGTATGCAAGTGGAATCTTTTGGAGTCTCTCATGATGCAATTGAGCCGATGTTTTACATATTTCATAAAGGGAATAAAAAATTTGTAATGATAACGGACACTGGTTATGTAAGCGACCGAATGAAAGGTCATATTGCGGGGGCTGATGCTTATCTTTTTGAAAGTAATCATGATGTAGAAATGCTTCGAATGGGACGCTATCCGTGGAATGTAAAACGCAGAATTCTAGGTGATGAAGGTCACGTGAGCAATGAGGACGCTGCAATAGCAATGAGTGAAGTTATTACCGATCAAACAAAACGAATTTATTTGGGACACCTTAGTAAAGACAACAATATGAAAGAACTTGCGAGAATGAGCGTAACACAAACACTTATGGCAGAAGGTATTGATGTTGGGGGCAAACTAGAAATTTTTGACACAGACCCTGATAATGCTACATCTATCTTTACTATTTAAGTTTCACCGTTTTTTTAAAGCTTTTTCATCGTTTTTTCATATTTGGGGTTTATTATGGAAGTATATAAATGCGAAATTTGCAGAGAGGAAGGAAGACATGGACGAGAAAGAAAAGAATTTAAATGAAAACAGCGAGAATGAAAGCACGCCGAAAAGAGAGGTCGAGGATACTTTACATACACCGGAGAGCGCGCAACCAGTCCAAGAAACTCCTATTGTAGAAGGCGTGACCCCAGAAGGGGAGAAATTTGCCGGAGCGACAGAAGATGCAGCCGAGGCGAGTTCTACAAATGCATTTTTTGAAGAAGCAAGTAATAAAGAATCAGAACCTGCTAGACCGGCTCCAGGGCCAAGACGCGCTGGTACAACTGGTGGCGGGGCAGTTCCACCTAATAGAGTGAATAATGGCGGAAGTGGTAACGGGAATGGTGAACCACCGAAACGCGGCAAACACTTTATTGGTTACTTTTTAACAGCACTTATTGGTGTTATTATCGGAGGACTTATTATTTTCTTTGTCGCTTGGGATAATGGCGATAACGCAGATACAACTTCAAACTCAAATAATAAAGCTACCAAAGTAGAAAAAGTTTCGGTAGATACAACATCAGATGTAACAAAAGCAGTAGACAAAGTGCAAGATGCGGTAGTCAGTGTACTAAATTACCAATCATCTTCATCCCTTGATGGAACAACGACTTCTGAACAAGAAGCTTCCTCAGGATCTGGTGTTATTTATAAAAAGGCAAATGGAAAAGCCTACATCGTAACAAATAATCACGTTGTTGCGGATGCAAATAAATTAGAAGTAACTTTTACAAACGGTAAAAAATCCGAAGCAAAATTACTTGGAACAGATGAATGGAACGATTTAGCTGTTCTTGAAATTGATGATAAAAATGTTACTACAGTCGCTGCATTCGGCGATTCAGATTCATTAAAACTTGGTGAACCAGCAATTGCAATTGGTAGCCCACTAGGAACGGAATTTTCCGGTTCTGTAACACAAGGTATTATTTCTGGTCTAAACCGTGCAGTACCAGTTGATACAAATGGCGACGGAACAGAAGACTGGGAAGCAGATGTTATCCAAACAGATGCAGCAATCAATCCAGGTAACAGTGGTGGAGCTTTAATTAACATTGAAGGCCAAGTAATCGGTATTAACTCAATGAAAATTTCGATGGAAAATGTAGAAGGTATTAGCTTTGCAATTCCAAGTAACACAGTAGAACCAATTATCGAACAACTAGAAACAAAAGGCGAAGTAGAACGTCCGTCTCTAGGTGTATCCTTACGTGACGTTGATACAATTCCAGAAACACAACAAAAAAATATCTTGAAATTACCTGATAGCGTAGATTACGGCGCAATGGTACAACAAGTAGTATCCGGTTCTGCAGCAGACAAAGCAGGCTTGAAACAATACGATGTTATTGTTGAACTAAACGGCCAAAAAGTAACAAACTCCATGACATTACGCAAAATTCTATACGGTAACGACGTGAAAATTGGCGATAAAGTCAAAGTAAAATACTATCGTGACGGTAAAGAAAAATCCACAGATATTAAATTAGAAGCAGCAAAAACAACTACATGATAACAAAAAGCCATTCTCTTGAAAAAGAGGGTGGCTTTTTTCTGTGGAAAACTTGTGGATAGCGATTTTTTTCGGATATAGATATGGTAGAGAACAAGAATTCTCCTACTAAATATAGAACTAGTTTGTGGATATGTGGATAACTTCTGTGGATAACCTGTGTGTAAGCAGTGAATATCTTGTGGAAAAGAACAATTTTGATAATTTAATCAATAAACACAGATTTATTTTTGAAAAAAACACATTTTTTGCGAAAATATAGGTCAAAAAAGAAAAATGTGGATAGAAAGCCATTTATCCACATTTTTACTTTTTATAAGCTGGATATGTGACAAGGAAAATAACTTTACATAGAAATTCGATTCGCGAGATTGATTGTAGGAGAAGGGGTTCCGCTGTTTAGTGAAGTTTGGATTTTGGATAGTTAGATGACGATTTTACCTGTGGATAAGCTGTGGACAGTGAAATTTGGCTATCATATATATTGTGGAGAATATACGTTCGGACACAAAATAGGGAATGTGTCTGTGGATATGTGGATAATTATTGGGGATAACTTGTGTATAAGGGCGGGATAACTTTTAGAGCGGAACTTCTTTTATTTATTTTGACTAGTGTAATGAGGGATTTTTGATGTATGATAAAAGTATTAAAAAAGATAAGGGTGGCATAAATGAATATCCAAATTGTAACGGTCGGGAAATTAAAAGAAAAATATTTAGTGCAAGGAATCGCCGAATATTTAAAACGGTTGAGCGCCTACGCGAAAGTGACGATTGTTGAAGTTCCGGATGAGAAAGCTCCGGAAGTGCTTAGTGATGCGGAAATGAAACAAGTGAAGGATAAAGAGGGTGCGCGGATTTTAGCAAAGATTCCGGACGATGCCTATGTGATTGCGCTGGCGATTGATGGGAAAATGAAGTCGAGTGAAGAATTTGCGGCGGATTTGGATAAGCTGGCGACTTATGGTAAGAGTAAGGTGACGTTTGTGATTGGTGGATCGCTGGGACTTAGTGAGGCGGTGCTGAAGCGGAGTAATGAGCGGATTTCGTTTGGACGGTTGACGTTGCCGCACCAGTTGATGAGGTTGGTGCTGGTGGAGCAGGTTTATCGGGCGTTTCGGATTGTTCGGGGGGAGCCTTATCATAAATAGCTAACCGCTTGAACGGGTTGTAATCAACAACTTAACTTTTGAAAGCTGGTTTACTTTTTTCGATAAGCCATTTTTCACCATTTGAAATTGTATGATCTGCATGATAAATTAATGTTTTTCGAAGTGCTGCATATTCTGTTGGTAATGTTTCATAGTTTAGAAAATGATAGTTTAGTGCGATGCTTTCAGGGATAATTCCAACGCCAAGTTTATTATTGCAGATTTCAACAAGTGTTTCAGGAATATTGATCTCTGATATGGAAACATTTGGGATATTAAAATCGTTAATGAGAGTAGCCAGGGCACGGTATGAATAACATTGTTTGCTGAAGACGTATAATCGTTCTTCAGCTAATATTTTTTGGACTGATTTTCCAGCTGTGTTGCCTGCGAAAACTAGTTTATCCCATGAGAGCGTTTGTGAGATGATTTGGCTATCTTGAAATAAATTTTCTTTTTCGAGTTCAGCGACATAAGCGATGGTTAGTTCTCTGTTAGCTATTTTTGGTATTAACTCACTTGTACTTCCGCTAACGATAGATAATTTTTTATTTGGAAACTGTTGATAGAACTTTTTAATGATTGTGTTAAATTCCATAGGCAAAGAAGATTGCGTAATACCGATTGAGATCGTTTCTTCTTCATTATTGATAATATCAATCGTTTCCTCCCATAATAAAATCATTTTTTTGAATTGTTGATAGATTTTTTCTCCCTCTTTAGTTAGTTCCACACCATTCGAGTGCCGGAAGAAAAGTTGAGTTTGGAACTGTTTTTCGATATTTTTTATTTTATTGGACATATTAGACTGTAAATGATGCAGTTCATTCGCTGCTGCAGAAATACTCTTTAGTTCAGCTACTTTATTAAATGCTTTCATGTTTTCAATATCCATAATTTTCTCCTTTTGGTATCAAAAATAATGATACCGGCATATGATTTACGCATTTCAAATGATAGCACAGATAGATTATACTTTATTTACAATATAAATTCAATTTGGGGGTTAGGTTATGAATACAACCATTCAACAATTAGTTAAACATGTTTCAGTAAGAGAATTTAAAAATGAAAGATTATCAGATGAAACCAAACAACATTTATTAACGGCTGCGAGAAGTGCATCTAGTTCGCATTTTGTGCAATCTTTTTCTATTTTAGAAATCACAGATGAAAAACTAAGAAAGGAACTAGCTGAAATTACGAATAGTGCTTCTTATGTAAATCAAACGGGGACCTTTTATGTGTTTGTAGGAGATTTATACCGGCAATCAAAACTTTTACTTGAGAATAATAGAACTTTAGATGGGTTGAGAAATATGGAATCATTACTCGTCTCGGTGATAGATGCTACAATTGCAGCTCAAAACATGGTTATTGCTGCTGAGTCTCTTGATTTAGGAATCTGTTATATCGGTGGAATAAGAAATGATATTGGAAAAGTAGCTGAATTGCTAAACTTACCACCATTTACGATACCTGTTTTCGGATTAACTGTAGGCGTTCCAGAATATAAAAATCAAGTAAAACCACGGCTATTACTAGAAAATCAAGTAGGAGAAAATCAGTATCCACATGAACAGTTTACGGATTTAAAAGCGTATGAGGAATTGACCAAAGATTATTATGCTTTACGTGAAAAAAATCAGCATCAAACTTCATGGGGAGATAAGAATGTAGAGTTTTTTGAAGAAATACGAAGACCAGAAATAGCTAGTTTTTTGAAAAAACAAGGGTTCACACTGGATTAATTGATTTTCGTTATAGAGTGTATAAAAAATAATAGGGTTAAAATTATGAAAAGCTGGAAGAGTATTTTTTCCGGCTTTTTATTTGATTTGGGCTATTATTTAGTCATAGAAAGCTTAAACTAGATTAGATGGGGATAGATTTGTATAATTAATATGGAGTTAAAATTACACTAATATATCCTAAATAAATTTCATAAAAGGAGGAGCCAAATGAAATTTCTAAAAAAATACGGTTTTTACTTTTTATTACTCGGCGTTTTGAGTGATTTCCTAACACCCTACATACTTGGAATCTTTTACCCAGAATTAAACCAAATGACTCGGGTTATGAGTGTGTTTGGGGATGTGACTAGTCCGGTGCGGGGAGCGTTTTTGGTTTGGTCGGTGGTGTCTGGGGTGTTTTTTGTGCTCGCTTTGCCGGCGATTTATCAGAGCGTTGTTAAAACTTCGCGGACTTTGGCGATTTTGCTTGCTTCTGCGATTGGTTTGTATGGGATTGGCGATTGTATTTTTACGGGGTTGTTTAGTATTGATACGGAGCAGGCGAGCTGGACGTTTTCGACTTGGGTTCATAATATTGGCTCGGGGCTTGGTTATGCGGGATTTTTGATTTTTCCGTTGTTTCTGGTCATTCTTTACCGGAAAACTGGCGATAAAACCCGCAGCAATATCTATCTAGTTTTACTCATTGTTAGTTTGCTGTCGGCTGGTGTTTATGGGCTTGCGCGGATTCCTGCTGTGAATGACTTGCCGGTTTTAGATAAAATTGGTTTTTGTCAGCGGATTAGTTTCTTTTTTAATTATTTGCCGATTGTTGTTTTTGGAATTGATCGGATTAGAAAACCCTAGATTGTTTAAGAATCTAGGGTTTTTTGTTCGCAAAGTTCGATAAATTGCTGGAAATCTTCTTGTTTTGCTAGTTTTTTGACGAAGCTGCGTTCGTTTAAGATGGTCACGAGTTGGCCGAATAATTCTTCAAAAGAGTTGTCACGTTCTTCTTTCATAGTGAGTAGGAGGACGAGTTTGACGCGATTTCCGCCCCAGTCGATTGGTTTATCAAGTGAGCATACGGCGACGGCATTTTTTTTCGCGCTTCGCTGGATGGCATGAGGGATGGCGTAGTAGTTGCCGTAACAGGTGCTTGATAATTGTTCGCGCTCGAATACTTTTGCTACGTAATCGGGGGCGCAGTAGTCAAATGCAGTTAATTGTTCGCAAAGAAAGGTGATGGTTTCTTCTTTTGATTTGAAGTTTTGTTTTGGAAAGAACAGTTCTTTTTTGAAAAATTTTCTGGAGATTGATTCAGTTTTTTGCTTAGTTTCTAAAATATGCTTGATTTTTTGCAAATCGCTCTCTGCTAAAAGCAAATCGTAGTGATAGACTGGGATGTCGGTTGTTAGGTTTAATGGTTCGGCGGTTAAAATTAAGTGAATTTCTTTGTCTAAGGTGAATTGTTTTATGTCGAAAATGGACTGGGAAACGAGTAAATCAATCGAAAAATCAGGTATTTTCTTTAGTTGATTATGAATTAAGCGTTGACTACCTGCGCCGTATGGGGTAACTAAGAGTATCTTTCTCTTTTTACCGTGATTAATTGTTTCTGAAGCGGACAGAAAGTGTAACGCGATATAAGCGATTTCGTCATCTGGGAAAGTAATCGCGAGCTCTTTTTGGATAAAGGCAGAGGCATAAACACTGACGTTGTAGATAAATGGAAACTTGTTTTTTAATTCTTCGGTGAGCGGGTTGGTTAAATATTGTTTGTGATTGGCTCTTTTGTAAAGGGCTGAAATGTGGGCCACTAGATAGGTGGCTATTTTTTCGTCAGCTGAAAAGTCGATATGGAAATTTTGGTCCACTGCTTCAAGGAGCCGAGTGACAACGCTACCAAAAACTTGCGCGTCAATGGTGGAAGTTGTCGTTAGTTTGCCGGAATAAAGCCGGGCGATATAGCTTAGTTCTTGGGTTGGAATATTGATTTGCAGTTCTTTTTCTAATGTTTCAGCTAGATGTGCTGCCATTTCAAGGCTAGTTTTATCTTGCTCGAGTAAAGCGGTTCGCTCTATATAGCTGCCCATACTGATTCGCTCAATTAAAACAGCAATATGCAAGATGAACGAAATCGTCGAGAAATCATTCATGAAAAATTCGTGCTTTTTGTGGTAGGCAATAATGAGCTCGGAAAGTTGTTTTAGATTGCAGTAATCAAAGTAATCGGCGTACTTATCAAGGCTTAATTGATGGTTTTCGATTTCTTGATTGAGGAACAGGTTGAAGATGCGTCGTTTTTCTTCTTCACCGCCCTCGGTTAGTAGTTCGTTGTTTTTTCGAATAATACAAAGCGACTCATCTTTTTCAGCGATAACGATGTTAAGCTCTTTAATAATACGAGCTAACGTCGATTCACTAATAAAAAATTGATCCGCTAAATCATAGAAATTAGTATGATCTTGTTCGATAATATGGCGTAATAATTCAAAATGTAGATTTTCGTTATTTTTGGTTAGATTCATTTGTGAAAGCTGCTCGTTTGGCATTAGAAAATAGCCTTTTCCAGCTTTTGATGCGATGATTGTGGAACTAAATGACTGGTTAATTTGCATAATGTCATTTCGCACAGTTTTGGAAGAAACGCCTAACATTTCTGAAAGTGCTTTTGCTGTTACTGTCTTTTGGCTGTCGTTAAGCTTTTCTAACAATGAACGTTGCCTTTCTGAAATAGTCATTATATCCCCCCTAATTCTCCCTTAACCTATTGTTATTATACAACACCAAATAGAGAAAGAGACGAGTTTTTTTGTCCCAATCTCTATTTAAATGGCTATTAATTAGCAGCGATGTTTTCTTCTTCGGCTTCTTTTTCTAAAGCGACGAGATTTTTCTCATAAACTTTTAGGAATGGATAGTACATTAGGCCGTTTAAGAAAATCAGGATGAATACGAGAACGATGGCTCGCCAGTCCATGGTGGATAGAAATGCTCCAATTGGTGCGGGCATTTGCCAGGAGAAGACGGCGAACGTTTTTCCGACAATCCCGAAATACATACAAAGATAGGTGATGACGCCATTGAATACGGATGTGAAAATGAACGGGAAGAAGAAAATCGGATTCAGCATTAGTGGTGTTCCGAAAATGAGCGGCTCAGAAATTCCGAATATGGAAGGTAAGAAGCCGACTTTCCCGACGGTGCTTAGTTGTTTGGACTTGGACCGCATCATTAAAAAGGCAAGTGCGAGAACGGAACCAGAACCACCGATGATAACGAAATACGTCCAGAATGGTGTCGTGAAAATATTCGTCAAATCTTGTCCAGCCATTTTTTCAGCGGCGTTGATTGAAAGGTTTCCGTCACGAATTGGGCCTAGAATTCCGGCAAGTGCGGCATCGTGTACACCGAAGAACCAGAATAGGTGAACTAGGAAAATACTTAGAATCGTGAATGGTAAGCTATCGGCTGCTTTGAAGCTCGGCGCCATTTTTTCATATAAGAATTGGATGGCTGTTGTGTCTAGTAGGTTGAAAATGATAAAGATAATCGAGAAAAAGGTCATTAAAATGATACCAGGAACTAAAGCTGCGAATGTCTCGGATAGGGAAGCTGGAACGCTATCGGGCATGGTTATTCGACCGACATTTTTCTTGCGCATCCAGTGATAACCTTCTACGGTAACGATGGCGACGAAAATCGAAAGTAATATTCCGCGTCCATCAAGGAAACTTATGTCGACTTCTTTGCCGTCCCAGCCCATTTTGATTGGATTAAGTACGAGCATAAAGAAACCTGCGATAGAAAACATGAGTGGGCGTAAGAAATCTTCGTGGTAGTGTTTGCATAAATAATACGTGATACCGACGCAAATATATAACGACATGGCGCCAAGTGTGATTCCGCTAATCCAGTTTAGGATTAAATCATATTTTTCAGCAAAGTTAGCCCAGGCAAGCAGGAAGCCGTTTTTCGTATCATCTGTTACTGGAGCCGCTTTCAAAATAATCGGAATCGAACCAAACAATGTAATTGGCAGCATGGACATAAAGGCATCTCTGGTTGCTTTCAAATGGCGTTGCTGGCTAAGTTTATTAGCCAGCGGGGAAATATATTGATCCATTTTTTCGCTAATGGTATTAAATCGCATGTTTTTATCCTCCTATTAATTTCTGGATGTCTTCGTAAACCCCTTTGCCGTCCATGATGCCGTATTTTACTGGTGAAATGGCGTGGACTGGGACGCTGACGGCCTGTTTTATTTGTGGCATAAGGAAACGGATTTGAGGCCCGATAAGAACGAGGTCGACGCCGTCCAAATAATCGGTATACTCGGATTCGCTATAAGCAGTGACGTTTAATGTGTTGCCAGAAGCGGCTTCGATTTTTTTCGCAAGCATTCCTGTAGACATACCAGCATTACAAACTAACATGATATTTTTCATTTTCCTGCTCCTTTTTTTAAAATTCTCTTCGTTTGATGAGTTTTCCCTGACTTTCAATCATTTCTTTGAACCAGTAGTAGGAAGCTTTTGGTTTTCTGATTTGGTTGTTTTCGAAATCAACTGCCACAAGTCCGTAACGTTTTTCGACACCATTTTTCCAAGAATAAAGGTCGAACGGAGACCAAGCGTAGTAGCCTCGAACGTCACAACCAGCATCGATTGCGTTGAAAATGGCGTTAATATGGTCATTCATAAAGGCGATTCGGTAGGCATCATCTACTTGTGGCACTGAAACATCTTCGCGAACACCAATGCCGTTTTCTGTCACATAAAGTGGTAATTGATAGCGTTCGTAAGCCTCGATTAAGCCATCTTGTAAGCCTTTTGGATAAATTTCTGTGTCCCATTCGGTCGTTTCGTTGGCGGGATCTTTCACTTGTTCGAACCAGTTTTTGATAAGAACTTTACTTTCGCCTTTTTTACCGCTGTGGTTAAATTGTAGCTGGGTTTCGCCGCCAGTGTATGGTTTAACGAGCGTGCGCGAATAGTAATTTAAGCCGATGAAGTCGACAGTGTTTTGTTTAATTGTTTGTAGTTCGTCTGTTTTCATAAAGCTGATATCGTGCGATTTTGCTAGTTCGGCAATGAGATCGACCGGAAATTCGCCAAGTGCGGCTGTGTCGAGAATCCAGTTGTTGCAGTAGTTATCAGCGTAGCGCATCGCGATTTTCGTTTCGATACTTTCATCGATACCGTTCACCGGCGTGTAGCTGTGAACAATACCAATTTGCCCTGGATAGCCACCTTCTTTAAAAGCTTTGACGCCTAAAGCACTCGCGTACATCACATTATAAGCTGCAATCATCGTTTTTTGCGTATCTTGATAGCCAGGCGGGTAGTTGCCGATTTTATATCCGTTAGCAACAAACCATTTTGGCTCGTTAAACGTAGTCCAATTCGTGATTTTATCGCCAAAATGGTCATAACAAACCTTGGCATAATGCTCAAATGCGGCGCAAACATCGTGATCCAACCAGCCACCAGTTTCTTCCCAATATTGCGGCAAATCCCAATGATAAAGTGTCACAAACGGCTCAATATCATATTTTTTACACGTATCTAGCAAGTTTTGATAAAATTCGATCCCTTTTAAGTTGATGTCACCTTGCCTATTTTTAATAATTCGCGGCCAAGATAAGGAAAATCGATAGGAATTTTGCCCGCCTTCTTTCATCATCCGAATGTCTTCCTCATAGCGATGGTAGTGATCGCTCGCCACATCGCCATTCTCAAGGCCAGCTTCGTGCAAGTAGTAGTCCCACATCGATTCCGCCTTGCCATCCACATCCCAAGCACCTTCACATTGATAAGAGGCCGTTGCACCTCCCCATAAAAAGTTATTATTCATTAGATAAACTCCATTTCCATTGATAAATTTCTCCCAGTTCCCGAATCATTTCCACGGCAATATCCGTAGAAGACAAGTGACCTTCCGCATGAACCAGCAGTAAATCCACCTCTCTCATTCGGTTCTCTGAAGATAGTTTTCGTAAAAGTTCCGCATGCGCTCGGTGCGCCAGTTTAATCTCATCTTTCGCTTCAGTAATTTTCTGCGTGAAAGCTTCGATGTTTTGCAGTTTTACTTCTTTCAGTGCCTCAAAAGCACAACTTTTCGCATTCCCGGCGTGTAAGATGATCGCCATGGAATCGAGTTCTGTTGTTAGTTCGTTGCTATCTGTCACGTAAAGACCTCCTTTTGATTTGTCTTTACTATAGCTGGAAAAATGGGGGAGGTGAAATTATTATTTGCCACTTTGGAAGTGGAAATTGGTTTTGGTTTGGAATTTAAAGGTTACTAGGATATGATGATAGTTAGAGAGAAAATATTACATAGGAGATGAATAGATGATGAAAAAAACAGTACACGGATGGGAAATAATATCTAGTTTAGACGTACGAGTATACCAAGATGAAGCTGGCGGGGTTGCGATTTTAGTAGACAGAGATAATTTTGGGGATCAAGTGCCAGTGCTATTGAATTTTGGTGATGATGGAGTAGATATAAAAGCTCTTTCGCATTTAACAAAAAGTGTTCGAGTTTCGCTGGATAAGAAGGTGCGGATTGAATGGCATGATGAGTATTTTGAAGAGAGAACGCAAGCAATGGAGTGCATCGAGGTGGAACGGGATTAACCGTTAATTATATGCAAAAAAAGGAGAGCAACGAGATGAGCAAAAAGTTAGTAAGTATTATTTTCTTAGGGATTTGTCTTTTGTTAGTGGGTTGTGGTAAAGAGGTTGTTGATAGTAAGTATACCGGAAAATGGAAGTTGGAATCGTCGGGGATTGGTATGAGCGATGGATCAAATTACAAGGAAACGGATGCAGCGGGTAAAGTTAGTCTTGACTTGGACATTGATGCAGAGGGAAATGTAAAAGAATTGTATATTGATGATGCAGTTGCTATAACTAATTCTTATAAATTAAAGAAAAAAGGTGACGATGAATATCAATATGATGGTACATTGATTAGCAAAAAAGTATACAGTTATGAAACTGAAAGTGATAAAGAGAATGTAGAAACAATGCTAAAATTTCTTAAATCCAAGGATAATGTCAAAATAACTAAAAATGAACAAAAAGGGGATGAATATCACATAGATGTCAAAGCAGATGAAAAGGATTTCGTATTCTCTTTAGAAATGCAAAGTGGAAAATTAATTTTCAAAAAAGTCGATACTAAAGAGAAAGTTTTGATTAAGGAAACCTACAAGAAAAATTAAATTATTAGAAGCGAGGAGCGGAAGTCCGTTGTAACCACCTATTTTTTAAAATTTATTTGTGAAGACTATTCTTTCGAGGGTTCTTGGGAGGATAGTTTTTTTGTTGAACAAGCATTTTTTATAGTTAAATTCACAACAAATCTACATTCTTAGGTATAATGTATACGAGAAGATGAAAATACATTATATAAAAAGGATGTTTGTGATGAACTTAGTGGCATTATTAAAATACATGCAAGAAAACTATGGGGAGCAAAGAACCAATTATCCAATGGCTGGGAATGAAGTCGCAAAAAAATTTAAGCAAGGTGTTAAAACAGCCTTTGAAACCACCTTATTAGGAGAAGATTACGAAATATCTGCATCCATTGGTACAGGCGGTTGGGCAAATGTCCCTTGGATAGCTGTGCATGATAAAGAAATTAGCACAAGTGTACAAGAGGGAGTTAATCTAGTTTATTTGTTTACAAACGATTACCAAGGTGTTTATTTATCTTTAAATCAAGGATATACATATGTAAATAAAAATTATAAAAATACTAAATTGACTTTAGGAAAAATTGCTCGTTTTTGGCAGGGAAATTTATCCACGTTAAAATCTGAAAATGGTTTTACAATTGACCCAATTAACCTCGGCCGGAAGGAATCTCGTTATACTAATCTTGTGAAAGGTTATGAATCTTGTAATATTTATAGTAAATATTATGATATTAAGGATTTGGAAGAAACTGATAATGATTTATTATCACAAGATTTGCTGCAAATGCTCACTGTATTTAAAGAATTAAAAGGTCATTTAATGTTGGATGACAAAAAAGGTATAGAAGCTACAATTGATTTCATAATTAATAATGGAACTTTCAATGAATTAAGCGAAAAAGCAAAATCAGAGAAAATCGTTGAAATAGAAAAAAAGCGCAAATTAGTTTTAGGTAAAGAAGAAACGCATTCAAGAAATTCGGTAGTTAAGGAAGAAAAAGTACCTTATATCACCAAAAGAGATTATGCGAAAGAGGCTATTAGAAATACGGAAAAAGGATTGCAAGGAGAGTATTTGGTAATTAATTATGAAAAAGAGCGGCTAATAAAGAACTCTATTACAAAACCCTATGCAGATAAAATCAATCATGTTGCTGAAAGTGGTGATGGGCATGGATATGATATTATTTCCTATGACATAAATCCAGATGCGCCAAATGAAGTAATAGAGATTTATATTGAAGTTAAAACAACAACTGGAAATAGAGATGCTCCATTTTATTTATCAGATAATGAATTAAATGTTGCGAGAATAAAAGGTGAGCTTTATAAAATTTATCGGGTATATGATTATAATACAGTGCCAAAACTGAAGATTATTGATAATTTATTCGATGAGACCCTAGAAATAAAACCAATCAATTATATCGTAAAAGGAGTGAACCAAAATGACAAACACACTAAAAACCAGTTACCAAAAAACACCTTATAAACTAGGCGGGAATGGCCCGCGCAATGTGGGTGTTTTAACAGAAGCACTTCAAAATATAGATGATAATTTAGAAAGCGATATTTACGGAAACGGTGCAGTTATTGAAGACTTTGAAACAAAAATCGCGAAAATTCTCGGGAAACAATCTGCGGTATTTTTCCCAAGTGGGACGATGGCACAACAAATCGCGTTAAGGATTTGGGCTGACCGGAAAGAGAATCGGCGCGTAGCATATCATCCGCTCTCTCATTTGGAGATTCATGAGCAAGATGGGCTAAAAGAATTGCAGCAAATCACGCCACTATTACTTGGTACAGCGAATCAGCTTTTGACAATTGACGATATTAAAAGTCTTCGCGAGCCAGTTTCTAGTGTGCTTATCGAACTTCCTCAACGAGAAATTGGTGGGCAACTACCTGCTTTTGAAGAGCTTGAGAAGATTTCAGAGTATTGCCATGAACAGGGTATTTCGTTGCATCTGGACGGGGCGCGGTTATGGGAAATTACGCCGTTTTATCAGAAGTCTGCGGAAGAAATTTGTGCGCTGTTTGATAGTGTGTATGTGTCGTTTTATAAAGGGATTGGCGGGATTGCTGGGGCGATTTTGGCTGGGAATGATGATTTTGTGCAAGAGGCGAAAATCTGGAAACGACGGTATGGCGGGGATTTGATTAGTCTGTATCCATATATTTTGTCCGCGGATTATTATTTTGAAAAACGGATTGGGAAAATGGCGGAGTATTTTGAAGCGGCGAAAGGATTGGCTGAGCGATTTAATTCGTGTTCGGGCGTGAAGACTGTGCCGGAAGTGCCGGTTTCTAATATGTTTCATGTTTATTTTGAGAATTCGGCTGATGAGATTGGGGCAATTTTGACGAAGATTCAGGATGAAACTGGCGTTGGGATTTCGGGGTATTTGCAGGAGAAATCAGCGGATGTTTGTGCGTTTGAGGTTTCGGTTGGGGATGCGTTTGCGGAAATACCAGCAAAAAATTTAGAACTAGTTTTTAGATGTTTGGAAAAGGAACTTTGACTATAAATTTGGATATGAAAAGACAAGCTATGTTCTATAGTAGCTTGTCTTTTTTAGTTTGAATTATATTTTATTTTGAGTGATTATTTGGTCTTCATAAGATTTTAAATCGGATAGGATTTCATTAATTGTCTTAGTTTTTTCTTTTGGCATTTCTAAGGATGTCTCTTCTTTTTCTATAATTTCATCGTAACCTTTTCTAGGTTCTTTAAACATTTTATCAAGTTCATCAGAGCAACTAAAAATTTTGACGTCTTTCCCCGCAGTAAAACTCAGATTTTTATCATTATTTATGTATCCATCAATACTTATGCCAATAGGATTAAATTCTTCATTAGTAAAAGTGACTGTTTTAAAATCTGGAATATTGTGTTTAAGGTACAATGTAACTTTTTCTTTTTGCTCATTAAAAAAAGCTTGATTTTTTTCTTGCTCTTGATGTTGCATATAAAGATAACCTCCTAGTATAGATAATATTGTGACAATTAACACAATAATTAGTATAATAATTTTAATTCGTTTTGACATAAAAGGATGATTGAGTTGACTACTAAAAAAGCTTTCACTGATGAAGAATATTTCAAGCTTTCCGAGGCTGTTTATCAAGATGGCACATTAAATAGTAAAAAAATTAACATTGAACTAAGTGATAGAACAAAAAGTAATTGGAAAGTAGTGTCAAAATTAAATGATAGAGCTACTAACACACAAGCTTTTGCAGTTATTCCAGAAGAAAAAGGAAAAGATGGTAAAATCTATTATAACCATAATAACATGATTTTTGTCTATCGCGGAACAAAAGAGTCAAAAGATTTTGGCAGTGATATTATTAATGTATTTGCAGGGAAAAATTCTAGAACTAGCTTAGACAGAAAATCAAAAAATCCTTTCCAAGTCTCTAAAGAATGGACAGAAGAGGTATTAAAAGAATTTAATCCTAAAAATCCTACTTCTACTGGACATAGTTTAGGCGGAGCGCTATCGCATTATAATTCAATTTTATACGATTTTAATGCGACTACATACGCAGCTCCTAATATTTATCAATTATTACCTGAAGATAAGCAAAAGAAAGTTCGTGATGGCTTTTATAATAATTCAATTATTGATTTCACTCATGATGATGACATGATTGGAACTTTTGATCAATTTAGTTCACCTATTGTAGGTTCCCAATATATAGCAGAACGAAATAACGTCAAAGTTGGAGTCAAAGGAGTTTTTGGAGCTATTCCAGGGCACTACAATGAAACATTTGAAGGCTGTTTTTCTAGCGATGGAACGATGAAGTTAAAAGTAGATGTAGATTCTATTATTAAACATGCTCAAGACATTGATAATATTATTCAGTCACTACAAACGAATAATGATGACTTAGAGAACCTTGAAGAAAAACTACAAATAGGTTCCAAGAAAATACAAAATCAATTAGAGGAAGAAAAAAGAATTGGTGGAGTTTATAGTGAATTGACTACCTGGGATATAGATGATGTTTTAACAGAACTATGTACAAAATATAAAAATGGAGTTTATTGTTTTTATAATCCGAATGAGTTTGAAAAATATTATGAAATGAATCATCAGACACGTAGACTATTGAAAAATTTTCAAATAGAGCTTGTTGATGCAGCGCAGTCTTTTCGAGAAACAAATACAAGTTTAGGAGAATGGATTTCTAATAACAATTAAAAGGAAGTGAGATTATATGTATAGCAATACTTATCAACGCGAATACGCACGTGCAATTGGGGATACATCTTATGATTTGAGTTATCACTTCAAATTATTGAGCGAGAACTCAAGAAAAAAGATTTAACTGCCAAAGAACGTTCGAATTTACTTGTAGCAGAAAGTACTTTGAAAAAACAAGTTCGATTGAAAATCTTAAAGCTAGATGCAAAAAAATCAGTAGGAATACTAACTCAGCAAGCTAGAGAAGAAATAGCTATGATTCAAAAAGGAAATGAAAAAATTGGAGATGAATTAAAAATTATTCAAGATAAATTAGCGGATGCATTTGAATCCAGAACTGCAAAAGCTGTTCAAAGTTGGATGAAGCATATCCGGGAAGAAGAATTGGAAGAGCAAAAAGAGGTTCTTGTTATTTGTAAAGAAAGTATCAGAATGGATTAATATAGCGGTGAAGGTTATATTTGAAGGATATATCACGTAAAATCAAAATATTGAAGATATTGATAGAAATTTCTTAGTTTTTGTGTGAGAAATCGAAAGAGATGCATTTATTAATAATATGCTATTAAGGATTTTGAAAACTAGCATAATAAAAATTTAAAAAGATCTAGTCATATAACCCACCTATACGAATGTGTATTGTTTTTTAAGTATCAAAAGTAGTTTTTTGGTTCATTTGTGTATTATTTCACTTAAATTAATAAAAAGTATATTTTTATATCTTTTTTACCCCTGTTTTTAATGAATAAATGTAATTAAATATTCACATTTGGAAGCGTTATTTCAACTATAATAGAAGTAGGAAGATGAATTTTAAATAAAGAATTTATGGGGATGAAAATATGAGCATTATTAATAGTAATTTTAGAAGTCTAGGTTCATACATAATGGAGAATATTTATAAAATACCTAATTATCAAAGAGAATATTCATGGGAAGAAACAGAGTTAGAAGACTTATGGATGGACTTAAGTCAAATCATAAATGGTGAAACTGAAAGTCATTTTTTTGGACAAATTGTAATACATGTAGATAAAAAAGAAAAAGCGAAACTAATAATCGATGGTCAGCAAAGAACGAGTACAGCAGTCATCTTTTTAGCTGCGATGAGAGAGTTGTTCACAGAGATGTATAATGCAGGCTGGGATGATGCACAATTTGATGCGCAAGACATTACTACGAAATTTATCGGTAGGTATACACAAACTAGGGATGAGAGGAAATTAATACTTGGTGAAAATGATAAAAGCTATTTTTCAAATAGAATACAATCGGTTTCTTCCGAACAACTAGGTCTTCAAAAAGCAACTAAATCTCAAAAAAGAATAAATTTTGCTTATAACTACTTTTATAAAAAATTAGAAGAAGAAATAAATTCTTCTGATTTTCTTGAGGATAAATATGGTCTTTTAAAAACATTTTTCAGTACTTTTACAGAAAAATGCTCAGTTATGTTTGTAGAAACAGATGATTTTAATGAGGCATTTATTATTTTTGAAACATTAAATGCAAGGGGAAAAGATTTAGAGACTGCTGATTTATTAAAAAATCACTTATTTAAAATTGCCAATAAAAAGGTTGGAGAAGTTAAAAAAAATTGGAAACAAATGTTGGAATTTATAGGGACGGTTGATACCACGAAGTATATTCGACATTTTTGGAATTCTCAAAATGTATTTATTAGAGAAAAGGATTTATATAAAGAAATTAGAAAAAAGATAACAACCCAATTTGAAGCAATTATTTTTATAGATGATCTAGTTAGATTATCTGAAGTTTATGGAGGAATGAAAAATCCTGCAGAAGATAATTTTTTTGAGACGGATTCTCAGCAAGTTTTAAATGATTTAAAGCGATTAGGAGCAAAATCATTTTATCCAATTATTCTAGCTATGGTAAAGAAAGATTATGGCCCTAATGAGATTTATGAGGTTCTTTCTGCTATTGAAGTTCTGGTTGTAAGAAATTTTGTTATATCCGGATTGGTAGCAAATAAATATGAAACAGAATTTTCAAAAATAGCTTTTAAAATTTATCAAGAAGAGGTTGAGAGTGTTACAGAAATTATTAATCTGATTAGAACTAATATTATAGCAGATGATGTTTTTTTGAATAACTTTTCTAGCTTTAAAACTACAAATAAACTTAGATTAAGATACATATTAAAAAAAATTAATGACAGTTACTCTAAAGAAATTGCTGTTTTAAACGATAATAATAAAATCCACCTTGAACACATAATGCCTATAAAAGCAGATGGATGGGATATCATTAAAGAAGAACATGAAGAATATTTGTGGAAGATTGGAAATCTTACTCTATTGGGAAGCGAATATAATAAAAAATCGACCAATAAAATATTTAATGATAAGAAAGATATTTATGAATATTCGGAAGTTCAGTTGACAAGGAAGTTGTTAGATTATGATGAATGGAATATAGATGTAATTAAAGAAAGGCAAGTTGAGTTAGCTGAACTTGCTGTTAATATTTGGAAAGTGTAATAAATTTATATAAATTCTAGCATTAGATTTGATATTTCATAAAAAAGTGGAAGGTATCATAATTAATGGATTTTAGAAGAGTAAGTTTATTTAAAAAGATAGGAAGAGGCGAACGTTTGTTATGCTTCTTGTTTTCTTGATAAGCAGAGTTTGAATGGCAAATAATTTAAAACAAACACTAAGAAGTGGTGAGATGTATATGGTAAGGAAATTTTTTGGATATATAGGAACCAGAAGATTTAATATATACGAAGCATTAGTTTATAGAAATAGGTATAGTTTAAAGAATAAAGAGAAGTTAATTTTTTATGATGGAACAAGTAAAATAAAGCAAAAGATTGCACCGAAAAGTGGAAGCAAAAATGGAAGAAGTCCTCATTTTGCATATTATCCAAATTCGTCTCATGATGGAGTAGGAAAGGAAATGACTGTTACACATAAGGCATACCAAGAGGCTATATCTACTTTGAAAATTTTTTGTATAGAAACATTAGATGGTGAAGTAATTATACTTGAAGTAGAAGAGGCTAAACTGGAATATTATATTAATGATGAAGGTCAGTATTATTTAGTTGATATTCTTATAGTATTGAAAAGTACATATCCATTCTATTATTTTTATAAGTGGGAGGGAATATTAGCTATAGAAATCTGGGTAAGCCATAAAACAGAGCAAAAGAAGATTGAAGCGCTAAACAGGAAGGGTATTCCAACTATAGAATGTAAGATATCTAAAAAGTTGTTATTAAATGAGGATATCCAAAGCGATAAGGAATACTTAACGAATGTTCAAAAGGTAATTAATCGTTACTCAGATATAAAATTTCATTTATACGGAAGATTTATTTCTGATGCAAAAATCGATGAAACTTCAGTGTGGGGAGAGAAGTACTTGGAATTTAAAAACTATCATAATGAAAAAAAAAGAATGGAACTGCACTTCAGAAAACTAGAAAAACAAAAATTAGAACTGGAGAAGAAAAATAAGGAGCTAATAAGTGAAAATTATAATCTGGATTTAGAAATAAAAAATAAACATACTGTAATAGAGAAATTGAGTAAGAATAAGATGGAAGTTGAAGCTAATAAGGAATTATTGAAAATATGTAAAATTGAAAATGGAAACCTGATAAAAAAAGTGTCAGCATTGAATTTTGAATTAGTAAAAATGAAAGAGTATAAAGATCATCCAATAAAAACTTTCTGGAAAGATAAGATCCGATTCAAATAAAATAGTGATATTTTTTTATGTGAAATTTGTGATCAAAAATTAAGGTCGTTTTTGAATATTTAATATCTCGATGCTAAGAATAAAATTATGAACTTATAAGAACGGAGCGATTTTATGGGAACTAATAGAGCTAGAATTGATAAGTCTATTGAAAATATTCTTAAAGGAAAGAATATTGAAGAAGCTAAACTACACTTGCCGGAAATAACAAGCACAATAAAAACTGGTTTTATTGAAAAAGAAATTTCGGAACAAGTCTATCAAAGTATTATAGGTGTTGTAAGCGGGAAGCTTTCAAAGATTTATGACCTAGATGAAGATAAGTGTAAAGAGATTACAAGTGATTTTATTAAAAGAGAACAATGGATAAATGAGATAATGGAGTTGGTTGAACAGGATAATGTAACTGGAATATCAGATGTTTTGTTGAAGGCCTTAAAAATAGCGCTAGGAGAAACTGTTAAAGCTGAACAAAATGAAACTTACTTTGTAGAGAAACTATTGTATGAAATCATTTTTTTATCTTTAGAAAACACTATGCAAGGAGCTTTGGAAACTTTGGAGGAAGGGATAACTATTCCACAAATTCGAAAAGAATTTATAAAACCTCTTGCTGATAAGCTATTTGAGGAAGATATAAAGACAGAAATTCCAGCTTTAGTATTAGGTAAAACAACTTTAGCTGTAATAAATAATAAAATCGCTGATAAGTTAAAAAATTTTGGTGGCTTTTAATGAGTGAAATCCAACATTTTTCAGAGTTTATAGATGGGGCTACAAATTATTGGTATAAGAATAAATTTGATCGCTGTAATGCATGTGATATGGTTAACGTTATGTTAACAGTGTTCGATGGAGATATTTCTACACCAGGTAACCAAAGTAATAAAATTCCTCGGAGGATATCTGTATCTGCAAAAGTATATGATGTGGATCGTTGGAATCAATCTAGAGAGGAATTAATAGAATTACTTAATTGGGTATCAGGAGACCTATTTGAGATGTCTTTTGAGAAAAATGAAGAACTATTTGACGCCTTTCCATTAGAACTCCCAAGTCCTCGAAAAGAGTGTATCACACTATTTTCAGGTGGATTAGATTCTTTTGCAGGCTCCTATTACAACTTCTTAAATAATATTTCAAGTGATTATGTAGGATATGTTAATAAAGCCGAGGAAAGAACATACCAAAAGCGCTTACAGTCTTTTTATAGAAAGATTTTTTCTGCAGGTGGTAGTGAGGTTGATATCAGGAATAAATATCAAAAGCCTAAAATTTTCTACTTTCAATCAACTAGATCTTTACTATATTTATCTCTAGCAATATCAAAAGCTATTTCTAATTCTGTCAAAGAAATTAGAATGTATGAAAATGGTATACTATCTTTAAACCCTGAATTTGGCAGATACACAACAAAAACTACACATCCTAAGACAATTTTTCTCTACAATAAACTTTTAGATACTCTTGGATATGATATTCGAATAGTAAATAAATTTGAATACGAAACGAAAGGTGAAATTGTTGAAAATATGAATCTGGAATTTAAATCACAAATAAAAAATACTTTTACATGTGGAAAAAGTAGGGTCGGAAAAGAGTATAACCACACAGGACAATGTGGCGCGTGTATTCCATGTATATTAAGGAAAATATCTTTGGCAGCATATGATAATGAGCATTTTGACGCTAAATATTTTGTGGGTTATAAAAACGTAGCTTCTGCGTCAGAAAAATATTTAAAGGATTACATTAACAATATAGGGTATTTCGATGCTTATGTTGAAGCAATTAAAAATGAAGAGATTTTTGGTGAAATATCAAATAACCAGCATAAATTCCATAAGGAAAATAATTACTTGAGATATCAAAAAGTAATGTTTGATAAATTTGCATCTGAATACGAAAGGTTTATTGCGAAATATGGGATACATTGATCTTCATGTGCATATAGATTTTTATTCAGAGCCAATAAAGATTGCAAGAGAATACGAAAGGTTGAAGATATATGTTATTTTTGTTACTTATTTGCCAGAAATATTTTTGAAAACTCGATATGAATATGATAATTATAAATATGTAAGATTAGGAGTAGGATTTCATCCAGATATGGTAGGGGAATATGATTTTGATAAGAATGCGTTTGAAAGAGGGCTACAGTACACTAGATATATTGGAGAAGTAGGGCTGGATTTTTCTAAATCGAATCAACAATTTAAAGAACAACAAATAGAAATATTTCAACAAATAACTAGCCCAAAATATAACAAAGGAAATGTGTATTCGATCCACTCCAGAAAAGCTGAGGTAGAAGTACTGCAAATTCTTAAAAGCAACAATGTTAAAAGTGCAATCTTTCATTGGTATACTGGGGGAAAACACATGCTAAAAGATATTTCAGATTCAGGATATTTTTTTTCTGTAAATCATAAAATGCTTACTTCGAAAAATGGTATTGATATTATTAAAAGCATTCCTAAGTCCCAATTATTATTTGAAACGGATGGTCCTTTTGCGAGAAAAGAGAAAAGTATTGTTTATCCAAGCAATTTTAAACAGATTTATGCGGATTTTGAGGAAGTTATTCCAGGATTTGAAAAGATAGTTTTCTCTAATTTTAAAAGACTATTATTTCAAAAAGATATTGATAAAATTAATTAAGGGAATTAGAGTAAATTAAGGTATTTCTTAATAGTATATTGAAAGATTGGAACTATGGATTAATTGTTAAAGAGATTTGGAAAGATTAGCTTATAGTTATGCTAGTTGATAAGAGGCAATCTTTTGTTAAGAAATTAATGAATTTGTAGTCTGTTTTTTTAATTATAATGAGGAGGCTCCCCATGCCAAAACTAATCATCGACGCAGACGATTTCGGTCTATCCAAAGCCATCAACCACGGCATTATCGAAAGCTACAAAACCGGCATCACAACATCCACTTTACTCATGCCAAACCTAGAAACTGCCGAGCACGCAATCGCTCTCGCAAAAAATCACCCAGACCTATTCATAGGGCAACACACAAATTTCTTACTCGGAAAACCATGCGCGAACCCGGCGGAAATCCCGTCACTTGTCGACGAAAACGGGGAATTCCATCGTTCCAAATATTACCGGGCTAACCCAGAACTGAAATTCCAATACGAAGATGTGCGCACGGAAACCATCGCTCAAATGGAACGGTTCAAAGCGCTAACGGGTCACTACCCAGAACACATTGACTGCCACTCAATCGGTGATGAAACGGTTGACCAAGCTTTCTTTGATATTGCGCGTGAGTTCGGGATTCACACCACTTTAAAATACAGCGGTGATAAAAAATGGTCAGATCAGGAAGGTTATTTACCAATTACTAAACTATTGGAATCGGGCGCACTTCCATACACAAACGGCGGTGTCTCGGTTGAGAACTTCCTTAACGATGATTTCGGATTATTAAAATTGGCACCAAACGAAATCGCTGAGATGCATTTTGATGTCGGTTTTTTGGATCAATTTGTGCTGGATAATTCTTCTTATACGTTGATGCGGTGCCGCGAGCTTGCGACGATTTGTGATGTGCGGGTGCGGGATTGGCTTCTTGAAAATGGGTTTGAGCTTATTACATTTGGGGATTTACAGCGGTAAAACTCTATGTTATGATGAACGCAACTTAATAAGAAAAACTAGGGGGGCCGATTCTGGCTGAGATAGGAAGGTAATGCTTTCTGACCCTTTGAACCTGTTTGTTAGTGCAAGCGTAGGGAAGTGAATGTGAAAGTGACCGGAAAATTTATCGCGGCTACTGTTTCTTTGCTTATGCTAAGGGACAGTAGGCGCTTTTTTTATTGTTCAAAAGGAGGAGTTTGAGTGTTTATTCACGGTTTTCAGGAAGAAGTAGGGAATTTATGGCAAGAAACGTTGCGGCACCCATTTGTGCGGAGTTTGGCGGATGGGACGCTTGAGAAGGAGGCGTTTTACTATTATTTGTTACAAGATGATTATTATTTGTCGCATTTTGAGAAGGTGATTGAGAAGAGTGTGGAGCAGGCTGGGACGGCGGAACTTGCTGCGGAAATGAGGGAAGTACAGGTGCGGCTTCAGCAGTCGGAATTGTTGATGCGCGAACAGTTTTATCCGCGGGTTGGGCTAACGGAGCGTGATTTTTCCGAGCGAAAACCGGCGCCAACTGCTTATCATTATACTTCTCACCTTCATCGGATGGTGGATTTTGGAAGTTTTGGGGTGACGATTGCGGCGCTTTTGCCGTGTTATGCGCTTTATGCGGATATAGGAAAAATGTACGAAGGGGCGCGGAGTTCGGAGCCATTTTATCAAGAGTTGTTGGATAGTTATGTGGATGAAAATTATCAAAAAGTGGTGTTGCAGCAGAAACGGTTGGTGGAACAGGCGGCGAGTATGGCGGATGCGCGGGAACTGGCCCTCATGAAGCAGGCTTTTCAAATTAGTGTGGAAATGGAATGGGCGTTTTTTGATATGGCTTATAAAAAACAAAATTGGCGTGGGAGTGTGAATTATGTTTGATTTTATGACGTTGGAAAAAGTGCGGGAAAAAGGGCCGTTGGTACATAATATTACGAATATCGTGGTCGCGAATGATTCGGCGAACGGGTTACTGGCGATTGGAGCATCACCGATTATGGCTTCTGCGAAAGAGGAAATGGATGAACTTGCGAAAATGGCGGATGTGCTCGTGATTAATATTGGGACGCTAGATGGTGAACTTGTTACAGCAATGAAAATTGCTGGGCGTGCGGCAAATGTTGCGGGGACGCCGGTTGTGCTTGATCCGGTCGGTGTTGGCGCGACTTCATATCGTCGTAAAGTGGTGCAAGAATTATTGGCAGAAATTCAGTTTGCGGCGATTCGTGGAAATGCAGGAGAACTTGCGGCAATCGCTGGAGAAGCTTGGGAAGCGAAAGGCGTGGATGCGGGCGTTGGTTCGGCGGATGTGCTGAGCATTGCTGGAAAAGTGGCGAACGAATGGAGCACGGTTGTTATTATTAGCGGCGAAGTAGATGTGATTTCGGACGGAACACGTTTTGCAAAAGTGGCTAATGGTAGCGCGTTGCTTCCAAGAATTACTGGCTCTGGTTGTTTGCTCAGTGCGGTTTGTGGTAGTTTTATCGCCGTTCAGGATGATGCTTTTCGAGCTAGTGTCGAAGCATGCGCGAGTTATGCGGTGGCTTCTGAATATGCGGAAATGGAGTTAGAAAGGAAACTTCCCGGCTCTTTTCGACCATTATTTTTAGATGCGCTCGCTAGTTGGTCGGTCGAGAAAACTCGTGCCAAAGCAAAAATCCAAGAAAGCGGTGAACACAAATGACTTTTCCACAAGTGTTAACGATAGCTGGTTCGGATTCAGGTGGTGGTGCGGGGATACAAGCGGATATCAAGACATTTCAAGAGCGCAGAACATTTGGCATGTCTGTGATCACGGCGATTACGGCGCAAAACACACTAGGGGTAAAAGCGGTGCATAAAATCCCGGTAGAAATGATTCGCGAACAGTGCGATGCGATTGCAGAGGATTTTCAAGTGAGCGCCGTGAAAACGGGCATGCTTGCGGATGCAGAAATTATCCGGGAAGTGGTGCGGAATATACGTTTGCACAACTTCCCAAATCTCGTCATTGATCCCGTGATGATTGCGAAAGGCGGCACGGCTTTGCTTGAAAACGAAGCAACACAGGTTTTGAAAGATGAACTTTTACCGCTTGGTACGATTATTACGCCGAATATTCCAGAAGCCGAAGAAATTCTCGGAGAAAAAATCACAACGAAGGCTGAAATTGAACGAGCAGCTAAGAAAATCTATGATATGGGTGTAAAAGCAGTTGTAATTAAAGGTGGGCATAGCGAAATGACGGAAGCAGCTGATTTTTATTTCGATGGGGTAACGGCGAAATGGCTTACGAGCGAGCGCTTTGATACGCCACATACGCACGGGACTGGTTGCACTTTTTCGGCATGTATTGCAGCTGAACTTGCGAAGGGGAATTCGCTTTTGGATAGTGTCATGGTTGCGAAAGAATTTATCTCAAGTGCGATTAAATATCCGCTTGGAATTGGTCACGGTCATGGTCCAACCAACCATTTTGCTTACCGAATGGAGGATGGGAAATGAGAGCTGAACTAGCTGTATATTTTATCGCTGGAACGCAAGATATTGTGCGCGGAACGTTGCCAAGTGTGCTAGAAGAAGCACTGAAAGGCGGAATTACGTGTTTCCAATATCGCGAAAAAGGAGCTGGCTCACTCCAAACTGCCTCCGAAAGAAAAGAAATGGCGCTAGAATGCCAAAAATTATGCGCAAAATACCAAGTTCCCTTCATTATTAACGATGATGTCGCCTTAGCCCTCGAAATCGGCGCGGACGGTATCCATGTCGGGCAAACCGACGAAGCAATTCGCCAAGTTATCGCGAGTTGCTCCGGCAAAATGAAAATCGGTCTTTCGGTTCATTCAGTTAGTGAAGCAAAAGAAGCTGAACGACTTGGCGCGGTGGATTACATCGGCGTAGGACCAATTTTTCCAACGATATCAAAAGCGGATGCAGAGCCAGTGAGTGGAACGGCAATTTTGGAAGAAATTCGCCGGGCTGGAATCACAATACCAATTGTCGGAATTGGCGGGATTAATGAAACCAATTCAGCCGAGGTTCTCACAGCAGGTGCGGACGGAGTATCGGTCATTTCAGCGATTACTCAGTCGGATGATTGCCACTCCGTTATCAAACAATTAAAAAACCCAGGCTCTCCCTCCTAAAAAGGCAAACCTGGGTTTCTCATTTTTATAAATCTTCACCATTGGTAGCAATAACGTTTTTGTACCAATCAAAACTTTTCTTCTTATAACGGTTTAGCGTACCTGTGCCGTCGTTGTTGCGATCAACATAGATAAAGCCGTAACGTTTCTTCATTTCAGCAGTGGAGGCACTTACAAGGTCAATACAGCCCCATGAAGTGTAACCCATCAAGTCAACGCCATCTTTAATCGCTTCTTTCACTTGCGATAAATGAGCGCTCAAATAATTAATACGATAGTCGTCATTTACTGTGTAGTTGCCGTTTTCGTCTTTTTCTAGTTGATCGATAGCGCCAAGACCGTTTTCTACGATGAAAAGTGGTTTTTGGTATCTATCCCAGAATTCGTTTAGGACAACGCGTAAGCCTTGAGGATCGATTTGCCAGCCCCATTCGGATGCTTCTAGGTAAGGGTTTTGTACGCCGCCTAGAATGTTTCCTGCGCCAGCTTTGCGTTTCGACTCGTCAGCTGTTTCGGTTGTGCTCATGTAATAGCTGAAGGAAATGAAATCTACTGTGTTTTTAAGTATTTCTAGGTCTTCTTCTGTTACGTCTAATTCAATATTATTTTCTCTGAAATAGCGTTTCATGTAGCCCGGATAAGTTCCGCGGACATGGACATCGGAGAAGAAGTAGTTTTTGCGCTCTGCTTCCATAACAGCGATAATATCATCTGGGTTGGAAGTTAGCGGATAAGTTGGCATTGCTAGGACCATGCAGCCGATTTGAGCTTCGGGCATGATTTCGTGACCAATTTTTGTAGCCAGCGCGCTCGCCACAAGTTCGTGGTGGACAGCTTGGTATAGGTCTTTTTGTGATAATTTATCTGGGCTTGTAGAAATACCGCCGCTCATGAATGGTGCGTGTAAAATCGAGTTGATTTCATTGAATGTTAGCCAATATTTTACTTTGCCTTTATAGCGATTAAATACGGTGCGGACATAGTTTTCATAGAAGTCGATCATTTTTCTATTTACCCATCCGTCGTAAGTTTTCGATAAGTGAAGTGGTGTTTCATAGTGAGATAAAGTAATCAGTGGTTCGATATTATGTGCTAGAAGTTCATCGAATAAATCATCGTAAAATTGTAGTCCTGCTTCGTTTGGCTCTGTTTCGTCACCATTTGGGAAGATACGGGACCAAGCGATGGAAGTACGGAAAACCTTGAAGCCCATTTCGGCAAAAAGTTTCACGTCATCTTTGTAGCGATGGTAGAAGTCGATTCCTTCTAATTTTAAGTTATCTGGTGTTGGACCGTCAGTAATGTGACCGAATCCGCCTTTTGGAGTAACATCTTGAACGGAAAGTCCTTTTCCATCGACGTTGTAAGCGCCTTCGAATTGGTTTGCAGCAGCAGCTCCACCCCATAAAAAGTCGGCCGGAAATCCTGTATTTGTATGCATGTTAAAAACTCCTTTTCTACATTTTAAAGTATCTATGAAAAAAACCAAATACTTTTCTAAATACATGCAAAAAAACATGGTACTTAGAAAAATATTTGGTTATGCCCGGCTTACGTCGGTAACATTCCGATTTATAGTTAAAATATATCAAAAATAAGGAAGATAGTCAATGGAAACAAATAACACCGACTCTATTTTGAGCCGGTGTTTTGACTATTTTTTCCGTTTGAAAAGGACAAGGGAAGAGAGCATAAGTGTACCGAATAAAATGCTAGATGTGGTTTCCGTGTCCCCTGCTTTTGGAAGTGGCAGGGTTGTTTTTGTTGCGCTGGATTTTGCTTGCTTTGTAGCTGTTTTAGTTGCTTGGCTAGTAATTTGAATCGGGTTGTTTACTATTTTTGAATCGGCGGATTTTTCTGGTTCATTTTCGCTAGAATCAGCTTCTACTACCGTTGATTCTGGATTTTCTGGAGTGGTAATTTCTGGTTTTTCTGGTGTTGCGGGATCTGTTGGTGTAGATGGTTCGTCAGGTATTGGGGTTGCCGGGTCTACTGGTGTGACTGGTTCTTCTGGGTTATCTGGTTCTGGATCGTTTTTTGGTGGTGTTACAGGTTTGGAGCGTTCGTCTAGTTCTGTTTGAGCTTTTACAATGTTGGCCTGAAGCGTATCTTTTAACTCGGAAGCAGGAAGAACATCGACAAGCGTTTGAGCTTGATCAATTAAATCCTGCGTAGTTTCGGCTTTAATCGAGTTTACTGGGCTGTCCTCTAAGAAAAGCTGGTTGACAGCTTGTATGGCTGCCTGTTCTTGTGCTATGCGCGCATCCAATTGTTGTTGAGCATTATTAAGTTGTTCTTGGAAAGATTCTTTTTCTGAACTAGTTACAGTATTAATTTGTTCCTGCACAGCGTTAATAGCATTTTGATCTGTTATAGTTAAAATAGTTCCTGTGGGGTTATTATTTAGGAATAGCTCATTAATAGCAGTTTGAATATAGTCGTAACTAACGGTTACTTTTATCACTTTATCACCACCCGTTTCCGTTCCTGAACGAACAAAGGAATTTTCTTCATAAATTACTTTACCTGTAGTCACATAGCCACTTGGATGATAAACGGTGAAATCGGATAAATCAACAGAATAGGTGCCGTCTGTATTGGTGGTTCCAAAAAATGTTCCAGTTAGCCTGCCTTCTGAGGTATAAATTGCAATGCTAAAAGATGATAATGGTGTGGTTTTTCCTGTGATTTTCGTGTCACCAACATGGGGCGTATCTAAAGGGCTAGTATATATAGTTGAGACATTATGTGACTCTTCATAAGCGGATGCCATGGCAGGTGAGGCAATAATAGAAGTAGTTAAAACGGAAACAGTAAATAATATAGTTGCTAAGTTCTTAAAATATTTATTCATTTAAGCGGTCGTTCCTCCAATAGAAATAATTTTGTCAACTTAGCATACTATTATTAGGGTACTAAAAATAGTAGCGAAATCAGTCGTATTTCCGGTTTGCGAAGTGCGATTATGTCTGATTCGTCACATTTAGTTAATAACTATGTTATATCCCTTGAAAAAAGTCTTTTTTTAGTCAAATAATCCAACGAAAGTATTTTTGTTCTTCTGAGAGAAAGATATTTCGACAATTGTTTGTTAAGCGGGATTAGAGGGAACTAGGTAGAAGGAACGGTCTAATGAGAATGTTTTTTTATTAGTAAAGATATTTACAGAGGAGGAGTCATCGTGGGATCAGCTTTTTCAGCTATTTTGTCACCGGCAGTGGGGATTTTGATTAGCCCATTTCCAATTGTAGGACTTATTTTGATTTTACTTAGTAACAAGGCTCGAATTAACAGTATTTTTTATACGGTAGGTTGGATTGTTGGGAATATAGCTATTTTCTTTATTGGGTTATTCTTAATGAGTTCGGCGGTTAGTTCGTCCGGAGATCAGTCAACCTTGGTCAAAGTGGTACTTATTGTGCTAGGGGCTTTACTTATACTTCTCGGCGCACATGATTTCACAAAACGTCCAAAAAACGGGGAGAAGGCTGCAACGCCAAAATGGTTTGAAAAAATGAGCAATATTAAACCGGGAGGCGCGATGATTTTTGCGTTTGTGCTTTCGGCAGTGAATCCAAAAAATATGTTGCTTTCACTTACAGCAGGAGTGAGCGTTGGGGCGCTGAATTTATCCGGTGGGCAAGAAACAACGGCGACGATTATTTTTGGCATTATCGCTTGTTGTTCAATTTATGTCCCTACCATTGCTTTTTTATTGGCTGGGAGTAAACTTAACAACGTATTAGATAGCACTCGTAAATGGCTTATCCAAAACAATTCCGTGATTATGGCTGTGTTGTTCTTATTTATCGGTCTTAGTGTCATTAGTAAAGCATTCTAAAGCATGAAAAAGCTATTAGTTCTCTAACTAGTAGTTTTTTGATTTCTAGCACAACTTGTTCACATTTTGCGTTGTGATAGTTCACACAATGTCTACAGACGAGGAAAATGATCTATGCTAATATGGCTATACTTGTCTGTTTAAAGTGGATAAGAATACATAAAACAAAAAGGATGGGTTACATGTTTGACAAACTGATGGGAAAAGCTGCTATTGTTACCGAATCTTCTTATGGTATTGAACGTTTTTTAGATGAAGACGAACAAATTATTCAAATTTTTAAATTTATAAGAGATGAAGTTATTATTACTTCAAAAGGGATTTTTAACATTGATGCACAAGGTATCACTGGGAAGAAAGTAGAATATAAATTCTTTCCGAAAAAAGCTCTAAAGTATGTTTCTATTGAGACAGCAGGTACTTTAGACCGTGACTTTGATTTGAAAATTGGTGTTGATGGAAACACAGTTGTAACGCAAAATACATCCTTTTCGGCTCCAATCTCATTGAAAGTGCATAAAAATGATACAGAAATGGGATTTGCACTTTATAAAATGATTAAAGGAATGCTATAAATTTCAACATACTAAAAAGAGAAGACGGATTTCGTCTTCTCTTTTATTATTTCCAGTCTAAATTAGCTGTAACAGGAAAATGATCGGAAGCTGAGAAACCATCCACTTCGTCTACAATAGTTTCGTAAGTACATACCTGGAATTCTTCAGAAACGAAGATGTAGTCAATTTTTTCTAGCTCATTTATAGGGCGGAGTGGGCGGAAGTCGTGAAAACTTCCGATGGGTCCTTTTGCATGTTTTTGAGAGATTAGTTGTGCATCTTGGTATTTTTTTGTTATGAAGTTATAAGTCGGTGTATCAGGCTCGGTGTTAAAATCGCCTAATATAATCACGGGTGAATTTTCTGCAATGGTGGCAGCTTTTTTTAGTAAAAGTTGGCTTGCAAATAGACGAGCTTCCTCAGAGATGTGATCCAAATGAGTGTTAAAAATATAGAACTGTTTTCCGTCCGAATCGGCGAATTTCCCCCAAACACAAATTCGCGGAAACATGGCTGTTGAGTGAATGGAAGGAACATCAGGCGTTTCGGAAAGCCAAAAATGACCTTCTTGCAACAAGGTAAAACGAGTAGAATTGTAAAAAACTGCAGTAAATTCTCCCTTTTCAAAACCGTCATCTCGTCCTACCCCAAAATAATCCCAATCCTGCATTTCTTTCATGTCGCGCATTTGTGGCAGAAGAGGTTCCTCCACACCCATGAAATCCCATTGATATTTATCGAGTAATGATTTTGTTAGTGTTTTACGCAATTCCCAGCTCTTTTTACGCTCAGAAGTATCATCAAAACGAATGTTAAAAGTAGTTACACTGAACATGATTCCACATCCTTCTTTTCATTGGAATGTTTTACAAAGAGAGTTTAGCATATTTATGAAAGCGTTTCACTGATTTGGGTTTTATGTAGTATATATTCTACATTTTTTCAGGGGAAATAAAATCATTGTATTGTTGTAGAAAGGGAGTGTCACTATGTTGCGAAAAAGTCGGTGGTTGCTCATATTATTACTATTGATAGTATTAGTGGCATTATCAGCATGCGAGGACAGCGGGAATGGAGATATTTCGGGTGCGCCAGCTAAAATGGAAAAACAGCATTTCCCTCCAACTGATACGAAAAAAGGATGGATAGAACTTCTTGCAACGGATGGAATTTCAAGTCAAGATAATCTGCCTTGTGTTTATGAAGAGGCAGAATCTGTAGAAAAATTGGAAGTTCATATGAAAGAATTGAGTACGGCAAGCTTAACCTATATTTATATTGACGGCCACATCGTACAAATGGAACAAGGCGGCGACGAACTTTCTTTTCAAATTCAATTAAGTAAAACGGAATTGAGAAAAGGAATCCATGAATTAGCCGTTGTGCAATATCAAGAAAATAACCCCGAAACAAAAAAAGTGGAGTTTTTAAAACGCGCTAATTATGAAGTGAAACAAATAAAAAACGACTAATAATAAACACTTCAGAACCATATTTTTAAAGAGAATGTGAAAAATGACATTCTTTTTTTGTGCTATTAATACTTAAAAAAGGAAGATGACGATATTGTAAGTAGCTTTTCGTCTTTAAAAGAATTAAACTACTAGTGTTTAGGGTATATATTTTAAGAACAATGATTCCTAAATTGTTTGGAGTAGAGAAATTAAAGCATATACATAGATACTGCATTCCGACTTTTTGAAATGGAAGAACTTAATTAGGGGGATATCATATGGGTTCATATGGCGAATTGATTCGGGAAATACGGCTATCTAAAGGTTTGACTCAAAAAGAGGTATACACAGGAATTATATCTAGGTCTTATGCAATCGGATTTGAAAAAGGTAAACACGAGATTACTTTGAGTTTGTTTGAAGAAATTTTAAAGCGGATCATGGTTCCTCTAGATGAATTCTTTTTTATTTACAGAGACTTTTCTTCGACAGAGGATGATAGTTTTTGGATTGATTTCGTCGAGCTATCAGGTAAAAATGATGTTGTAGGGATGCAGGCGTTGCTAGATAAAATAACTTTAGAGCGAACGGAGCAGTCAGAAGTTAGAAAAGCGATACTTCATACGAGAATTCAAACTATTAATCATTATTTGCGTACGAATGTGTTTGATGAATCAAACATTTCCGATGAATATAAAAAAATTATTCATGACTATCTTTGGAAAATGCAGACGTGGACTTTAGAAGAGGTTCGTATTTTTTCCAACGGCATATCATTTTTTGAGGAAGAAGTACAAATTCACTTTTATCAAATTATGTTGAAATCGTATGAAAAGTATAGGTACTATGATAGAGGAAGACTGTTATTTTGCCATCTATTTGCTAATCTGACAGATGAACTCATCATACAGAATAAAATCAATTATGCGAATCTAGTACTCGAAAAATTAAAAGAAGCATCTGAAACAAGTGGTAGTTTTAACAGTGCTTTTTATCGAATAGTAGCCAATTATTATCAAGGAGCCATTTGGATGAAAGAAGGCGAAGTGGAAAAGGGCTATCGCCAAGCCAAAAGAGCCATTCAAACATGGAAAGAACTGCACTATGAAGCAATAGCAGATTTGTATAGCGTGGTTTTAAAACAATTTTTAGAAAAAGAAAATATCCAAGTAGAAGACTAACTATCCGAAGATTTTCTATTTAAAAAACACTAAAATGGAGTCGTTTTAGTGTTTTTTTGTTTGTGGTAAAGAGGTTTTATGTACTATATATAGCACTATTTACAGAGAGAAAACAAAGGAATGTAAAATAAAGGCAAGAATTGAGCTAAGAGGAGGTCTTCGAATGATAAGTTATGGTGAGCTGATTCGGCAAATAAGGCAGTCTAAAAAAATCTCCCAAAAAGAAGTGTACACAGGGGTTATTAGTAAATCTTATGCAATTGAATTTGAAAAGGGGACACATGCAATATCAAGCCTATTACTCGAGAAAATTGTCGCTAAGTTAATGGTGAGTATGGAGGAATTTTTCTTAATGTATCATCAAGAGGCGTTGCCGGAGAAGGAAGATTTTTGGGAAGCTTACGCGCGGACATGTAAAACGGATGAAGCAAGCGCTTGGGAATCCCTTTACCAAAAAATATCGTTAGAAAAAGGGAAAGTTAATCAAGTGAAAAGCGCGGCGATAAAACTGGAGTTAGATCACATAAAAGGCAAACAAGTGGCGGACAAAAAAGCGGTTCAAATTTTGGAGAATTATTTGATTGAAGCGGTTTTTTGGACATTGCAGGATATCTTTTTATTTACGCGGATGATGCACTATTTGCCACTGAAAAGCCGAGTACCGTTCTATTATAAATTGTTAAACACGCTGGATAGATACCGCCATTTTGAACGAGGAAGAAGTATTTCACAATCGGCGCTGGCTAGTATTATGGATGATTTTATAGAGAAAAATGAAATTGAGTATATGGAGCTAATGATAAAAAGCTTAGAGAAAATTAGTGAGGATTGTGATGGTACTTATTCCAAAATTCTTTGTATGTATTATCGCGGAATTGTGCGGTGGAGAGAAGGCGAAAAGCGCGAAGGCAGCGAAGAAATCGAGCAGGCAGTAGCTATTTTGCGGGCATTAGGTTATGAGAATAAAGCGGCAGAGTATGAAACCATGTACCGGCAATTTGCGAGGGAAAACAACGATATAAAAACGATGGAATGAAAGCTAAAAAGGACTATTCTTTTTGGTTTTCTTTTTTTGAGTAGTATATATGCGACATTAGAAAATTTTAAGACTCCGCATAGTATTATATAGACTGAAGACGGCTTAAAGCCACAGTGAAGGGAGGGGCTTTGGCAAAGAAACTAATTGCCAACTGACACTGCAAATTTAGCGTTAAAAGGAGGAAGATTGTTATTTTAAAGAAAATATTTATTGCATTAATTGCGCTTGTAGTTATTATCAATACAGTTAGTTTTACGTCTGTTTCTGCAAGCACACCTACATGGTTAGAACAAACCATGAATAATAATGAACCGTTTATAAAAGAGATTGAAACTGAAACTGGTAAGACGAGAGCGAATATTACACAGACAGATTTAGAAGCAATAACTGCCTTGCGAGTAACAGGGGCAAGTGATATCCCGGCAAATATCGATATGTTAACTCATTTAACCCTGTTAAAAGCGGTACAAGGGACGATATCTTCAGTGCCTAACTCTGTGGGTAATTTAAAAGAGCTAAAAATCTTAAATCTTAATACTAATCATTTAAGTAATTTTCCGACGATTGTTTATCAACTGCCTAAGTTAGAAGAATTACAACTTAATGATGGAACGATTGAAGAGATTCCTGCAACAATAACGAATATGGCGAGCCATTTAAAGTTTTTAACTGTAAATAATAACCGCTTAGTGAAAGTTCCAACTATAATATTCTCAACGAATTGGTCAAACTCATCTACGGGAGAATTAGATTTATTTACCACTGGAAATCAGATTGTAACGGATATTCCTGCCAACTATGTAAGTAACTTTAATAATGGACAAAACATGTTAGAATTTTACGATGGTCAATTTCAAAAACAAGACCAACTAACTACAACACCTGGATATACCATTGATGTACCTGTTGGAACTGATTTTAATCAATTAACACCAGACAAAACGAAACTCGCACTAACATCTGGACGAACTTTACTCGCGCAACACGAATTCGAGTATTATGATGATGGTTCAAGTTCACTAATCCACAATGGCGTGGCAGCAGCACCGGGTCAAGCGACCATTTTCATCAAAAGCAAGTTTTCCACGCAATCGAACAAATTTGCCAGAACACAAGTTACAGTAAACATCGCTGCGCTAAACGGCGGACCTATTACTGTGAAACATGAAGATACAAAAGGGCAAGAACTTGCACCACCTGTCATTTTAAATGGTAAAGATGGGGATCCTTATACAACGACACAAAAAACTTTCCCAGGCTACACTTTAGTTGCAACACCAGCCAATCAAAATGGCGCATTCACCTTGAACCCAGCTACAGTCAACTATGTATACAGCGCAAATGATTACAAACTAACATCTACTTTCAAAGATGCCCAAGGTCAAGAACTGAAAGCGCCAGTTGTGGATACAAAAGATTACCATATCCAAGACAACTATACTACAACAGCAGCAACCATTCCGGGCTATTCTTTAGTTTCCACACCTGCTAATCAGAACGGAACTTTTGGAGCTGGGAATGTCACGGTTAATTATGTATACAAAAAAGACGATTATACACTTACTTCCACTTACAAAGATACGAATGGTCAAGAACTAAAAGCACCAGTGGTAGATGCGACAACGTATCATTATCAAGACACGTATACAACAACAGCCGCAGTTTTCCCAGGTTATACGTTAGTAGCAACACCAACCAACGCTACTGGGACATTTGGTTCGTCAAACATCACGGTTCATTACGTATATCAAGCAAACGGCTATCAATTAACTTCTACATTTAAAGATCAACAAGGGAAGACGATCTCACCAGATGATGTCGATACTAAAACATACCACGTGAACGATCCCTATACAACAACTGCCAAAACGATCCCGGGTTACACATTAGTGACGACCCCTACAAACAACCAAGGTAATTTTGGAACAAGCGATATTACGGTTGATTATGTTTATAAAGCAGAAGATTATACATTAACTTCGACTTACAAAGATGCACAAGGTAAAGAATTAAAACAACCCGTTGTAGATAGTAAAAAATATCATATTCAAGACAACTATTCTACAAGTGCAGCAACCATTCCTGGCTATACGCTAGTAGCGACACCTGCGAACGAAACAGGAACCTTCCATACAAGCGATGTCACGGTTAATTATGTGTATAAATTAACAGACTTAAAATTAACTTCGACATATAAAGATGCGCAAGGAACGGAGTTAAAACCACCCGTTGTAGATAGCAAAACGTATCATATTCAAGATAACTATGCTACAACTGCAGCCGTGATCCCGGGCTACACATTAGTGGCAACACCAGCGAACCAATCAGGCACTTTTGGTAGCACGGATATCCAAGTGAACTATGTGTACCAAGCAGTTGCTTATAAACTAACTTCGACGTATAAAGATCAACAAGGGAATGATTTAGCTTTACCAAAAGTAGATACAAAAACGTACCATATTCAGGATGGTTACACGACGAGTGATATTGCTATTCCAGGCTATACATTAGTCGCGGCTCCAACGAATCAAACAGGTACATTTGGTGCGAGTGATGTAACCGTGAATTATGTCTACAAAGCCAATGACTACACACTAACTTCAACATATAAAGATGCACAAGGTAAGGAATTAAAAACGCCAGTCATAGACAGTCAAAAATATCACATTAACGACACTTATACTACGACAGGAGCTACTATTCCAGGTTACACATTAGTCGCAGCACCAGCGAATCAATCAGGTACATTTGGCGCGGCGAATGTAACAGTCAACTATGTATACAAAGCAGATGATTACACATTAACTTCGACCTACAAAGATGCAAACGGCAAAGAATTAAAAGCGCCAGTTGTAGACAGCAAAACTTACCATACAAAAGATAACTATTCTACTAGCGCAGCAACCATTCCTGGCTACACACTAGTGGCAGCACCAGCAAATCAAACAGGTACATTTAATACGAGCAATGTGACAGTCAATTATTTTTACAAAGCGAATGAATATACCTTAACTTCCACTTTCAAAAATGTACAAGGAACAGAACTAAAACCAGCTATCGTGAAAAAAGGATTTATTATTAAGGATGGCTATTCGACTAGTGGCGTAACAATTCCAGGCTATACATTAGTTGCAACACCATCGAACAAAAAAGGAACATTTGGCGCTAGTAATGTAACAGTTAATTATGTATATAAAGCGAATGGTTATGCATTAATCACAACATATAAAGACACACAAGGTAAAGACTTAAAACCACTAGCCATTGATACAAAAACATACAATATTAACGACCCATACACTGCAACAGCTCTGAACATCCCAGGCTACACATTAACAACTACACCAGCCAATGAAAAAGGTGTATTTGGCGCAAGTGATGAAACAGTTAATTACGTATATAAAGCAAATGATTATACGTTAACAACTACCTACAAAGACGCAAACGGCAAAGAACTACAAGCACCTAAAGTAGACGCGAAAACTTATCATATCCAAGACACATACAAAACAACTGCAGCAGTCATTCCTGGATATACATTAGTCGCAATACCTAAGAATGACCAAGGTACTTTTGGAGCGAACAATGTAACTGTGAATTACGTGTACCAAACAAATGATTACACGCTAACTGCGACATTTAAAGATGCTCAAGGAAACGAATTAAAAGCAACAGAAGTAGACGCACAAAAATACCATATTCATGACACTTACACATCGAAAGCAGCCGTGATTCCAGGTTACACTTTAGAAAAAACACCAACGAACGAAACAGGTACTTTTAATGCAAGTGATATTCAAGTAAATTATGTGTATAAAGCAAATGATTATCAACTTACTTCTACGTTTAAAGATCAACAAGGCAACGAAATAGCATTACCAACAGTTGATGCAAAAACTTATCACATTCATGAGGCTTATACAACGAAAGCTCGCTTGATTCCAGGATATAGCCTAGTAGCTGCACCAAAGAACCAAATAGGTGCTTTTGGAACAAGTGATGTAACAGTCAATTATGTGTATAAAAAAGATGCTATTATCAAACCTATTACTCCAGCGAAACCAACTATTCTTACAATAAAAACACCTGCAAGCAAAGTAATTAAGACTAAAGTAGTTAAGCAAACTCTTCCTAAAACAGGGGATGACGATGCTGGACTATTAAACCTACTAAGACTTATAGGACTCGTTTTAATTTTAGGCGTATTTTTAGCAGTCGGAAGTAAAAAATTAAGATAAGCATAACGTAGATTAAAACACCGCCGCAGATTGTTGTGGTGGTGTTTTAACTAATATATCCGACATTAGAAATACCCATTTTGGAAAAGATGTATGATATTTATTGTAAAGAATTTCACAAAGGAAGAGGCGATTCTTTGTTAGAGAAAAAGTATCAAATCCATTTACAAAATCATTACGATGCAACAAGTAGGCAAGTGCAAAAGAAAGAAATAAAAGTCTTAAAAAAACGCAAAAATTTATTAATTGGGGAAGTTTTCCCATATCAAATTTGTTTAGAAAGCACGATGGAATATTCAAGATTTATGCTATGGTTTGAAAAAGAAGTCCAAAAAATCGTGAAAGAACTTTGGAATCAACATTTTATTATCAAACTAACATTATCCCAATTACATTTCCGCGAAACGATTCTGTTTTTAGAGCATTTAAAAGATTTTAGTAAACGGATAACGATTGAATTTATCGGTGAAGACACACCAGAAATAAAAAAACACTTCTCTGTCCAAGAACAAGAAGCATTTTTTATAGGGAAACTAAGAATGCTGAAAAAATGGAAATTCATTATTTCTAAACATATCGAAGGCTGCTCAGTGGAACAAACCCTTGCTTTTACCCCGTGTCTACATGAAATAAAATACACGATGAGCCAGCAAGCACGAATGGAAGAAAATATTATCGATTTGCACATGTTCATCGATTTTTGGGAATACTGGGCAATACATAAAAAATTGAAATTCGTAGTCGAAGTGAAAGAAGCGGATTTTATTACGAAGTCTTTGATGCATAAAAAGGTCCACGTACAGTTTGAGAATGCATAGCGGATGAAGTGGACCCGAGAGTTTACTATTAATTAATAATGTTAAGCTATAGAAAAAGGGGGAAATCATTTTTTCTATAGCTTTTTGATTGTACATTTTTTGCTAATAAGTAATCTACGTTATCAACCTGTAAAGTAGATATAGAAAAAACCTTATCATTCGGGCACTGCCACTAAAAAATGAGAATAAGATAAAAACACCTTCGTTGGATTCATGTAAAATGAAACT